>Ga0208968_1001099_pt1 | contig 15075 bp, 9 predicted proteins | sample RifOxyA3_FD_184031 | JGI IMG/M metagenome (GOLD analysis project Ga0208968, IMG submission 184031) | Groundwater microbial communities from Rifle, Colorado - Rifle Oxygen_injection A3 (SPAdes) | ecosystem: Environmental > Aquatic > Deep subsurface > Groundwater | place: Rifle, Colorado, United...
CCTCGGATTCTGGCAGGAATTCAAAGCTGAAAATGCAATGGCGGCGCTTAAAAAAATGACCATACCAACCGTCAGGGTGTTGCGTGACGGTAAGGAACAGCAGATTTCTGCAAAAGATCTGGTTCCGGGTGATATCCTGTTGATAGAATCCGGAAATGTCGTGCCTGCCGACGCCCGTCTGATAGAAGCCGTAAACTTGAAGGTGCAGGAAGCCGCTTTGACCGGTGAATCGGAATCAGTGGATAAACATTCCCACAGGCTTGAAGGGGGCGATTATGCCTTGGCTGACCGGAAAAACATGATCTATATGGGGACGGTGGTTACCTATGGGCGCGGGCATGCCGTGGTGACAAGCACCGGGATGCAAACGGAACTGGGAAAAATCGCCACGCTTCTGCAGGGTGTGGAAGACGAGCAAACCCCTTTGCAGCGTCGGTTGGCCAAGCTGGGAAGATCTCTGGCCATGGCTGCCGTGGTGTTGATTTTTGTGGTGGCCGGTTTGATGTATCTGCAGGGTGCCGGATGGAAGGTGATGTTTATGACCTCCATCAGCATGGCAGTGGCCGCCATTCCCGAGGGGTTACCGGCTGTGGTCACCATCGCCCTGGCTCTTGGCGCACAGCAGATGCTGAAGAAAAAAGCGTTGATCCGCCAGCTTGCCGCTGTTGAAACCCTGGGCAGCGTGACGGTGATCTGTTCGGATAAAACAGGCACACTAACCCAGAATAAAATGACCGTGACCGAAGTGGTGCTGCCGGACCGCAGGTTTACACTTGCCCAAGCAGTTGCCGGACACAAAGAGGATATCGATCTTTCTTTACTACTGCTGACAGGGACGCTCTGCAACGATGCCGTCATAGACGAGGACGCCCGCCAAGATATTTTAGGGGACCCGACAGAAGGTTCGCTGGTGCTTGCCGCCCATCAGGCAGGACTGGTCCAGACCGATCTTAAAACAATGCTGCCTCGCGTGCGGGAATTGCCCTTTGATTCGGAACGCAAACGCATGTCCACGGTCCATGCCATGCCCGCTGCTTCCGGTAAGACTTCGCCTTATCCTATTTCAGTTTTATCCGAACAGGACGGACATACCGGCCATATCCTGTTGGCCAAAGGAGCCGCAGACGGATTGATCGATAGTTGCGGCCGCATCCTGATAAACGGAAAGATCACGCCGCTCGATGATAAACAAAAAAATGCGATTCTGGCTGAAAATACCGCCATGGCGAAAAACGGTATCCGGGTGCTTGGGCTGGCCTATCGTTTCATCGATGCTGATGAACTGGACCGGCCGGAGCGTTATGAACAGAACCTTATTTATCTGGGTCTGGCCGGAATGATCGATCCGGTGCGTCCTGAAGCGGTTGAGGCGGTGCGGCTTTGTAAACAGGCGGGAATTCGTCCGGTTATGATTACCGGAGACCATCCCCTTACTGCCGTGGCCATTGCCGGGCAATTGGGTTTGACCGACACAGACACCTTCCTGACCGGTCAGGATCTGGAAATGATGACCGAGGAAGAGCGCAATCTCCGTATTCCGGAAATCTCGGTATTTGCCCGGGTCTCGCCAAGTCATAAAATGATTATTATCGATGTGCTGCAAAAACAGCATGAGATCGTTTCCATGACGGGCGACGGCGTAAACGATGCCCCGGCCCTGAAATCAGCCGATATCGGTGTGGCAATGGGGATTACCGGCACCGACGTCAGCAAGGAAGCTTCCGATATGGTCCTTCTGGACGATAATTTTGCCACCATTGTTGCAGCCGTTAAAGAAGGTCGCCGTATCTATGATAATATCCGTAAATTCGTCAGATATATTCTCACGGGAAACACGGGTGAAATCGTTGTGATGCTTACCGGTCCTCTGCTCGGAATGCCTCTTCCGTTGCTTCCGATTCAGATTTTATGGATCAATCTGGTGACCGACGGCATACCTGCCATCGCCCTTGGATATGAAGAAGCCGAGCAGAAAATTATGGATCGCCCGCCGCTTGATCCGAAAGAGGGAATCTTTGCCCGGGGCCTGGGATGGCAGATTCTCATGATGGGGGTGATCGTGGGCCTGATTTCAGTGGCAGCCGGATACGGGTTCTGGGATAAGGGAGCAGGTTCCCAGGCCTGGCAGACCATGGTTTTTACCATGTTAACCTTCTGTCAGATGGCCTATGCGCTGTGCGTTCGCAAACAGTATGAATCATTGTTTTCCTATTCCTGGTTCAGCAATCCCATACTTTTAGCCGCTGTAGGTGCTACCTTGATCCTGCAGATGATGATCATCTATGTTCCTTTTTTCAACCTGGTTTTCCGCACGTTCCCTCTGCGATGGGAAGAGCTTGCCGTTTGTGCCGCCGGAGCTGTGGCCATCATATTCATCACCGAGGTTAAAAAGCTGTTTCTGCGCAAAAAGCAGGATTTTATCACGGCATGAAGAATCTGTTTTCAGATGATCATCAACGACCCATTTTTTGAAGGAGGATAAGATGCAAGATATCAACGAACGGCGCTCTGTGGCCTATTTTTCCATGGAGATCGGGATTGACGAAAGGATATCCACCTACAGCGGTGGTTTGGGGGTTCTGGCCGGAGACACGATCCGTTCAGCAGCGGACCTCAGGGTGCCGATGGTGGCGGTGACGCTCCTCTACCGCAAGGGATATTTCCGGCAGCGGCTGGAAGCCGACGGATGGCAGCAAGAGGAGATTGCCTCCTGGGATGTCGAGGCGTTGCTTGAAGAGGAGCCGGCGCGAACCCAGGTCCTGGTGGAAGGAAGGATCGTTCACCTGCGGGCCTGGCGGTATGATGTCAATGGCGTGGACGGCTATAAGGTCCCGATTTATTTTCTGGACGCCGACCTTCCCGAAAACTCCGAGTGGGACCGGGGTCTGACCCAAACGCTTTACGGCGGGGATGATCATTACCGGATTTCCCAGGAGGTGATTCTGGGGATCGGCGGCGTCAGAATGCTCCGCGCTTTAGGCTATAAACACATCAGCCCTTTCCATCTCAACGAAGGCCATGCGGCCCTTCTGACCCTGGAACTTCTGGATGAGGCCGCCAAAGCGGCCGGAAGGGAATCGATCCTTCAGGAAGACGTGGAACTGGTGCATAACCAATGTGTTTTTACCACGCATACCCCTGTTCCGGCAGGACATGACAGGTTTCCCCTGGCGCTTGCGCGGAAGGTGATCGGAGACCGGGATGATTTTTTTGGACTGGAGGGTGTTCTGTACGAAGGGACCACCCTGAACATGACCTATCTGGCCTTGAGGATGAGCCGCTATGTCAACGGGGTGGCCCAAAAGCACGGTGAGGTGTCAAGACTGATGTTCGCCGGTTATGCCATTGATGCCATCACCAACGGGGTACATGCTTCGACATGGGTTTCCGGGCCTTTCCGGGATCTTTTCGACCGCACCATTCCTTTCTGGCGGCAGGACAATTTCAGCCTCCGCTATGCCTTGAGCATTCCCAGAGAAGATCTGTGGGACGCCCACATGCATTGCAAAAAGCGGCTGATGGATTTCGTCAACCGGGAAACGGGTGCAGCCATGGATGAACATATTTTAACCATCGGCTTTGCCCGGCGTGCTTCAACCTACAAAAGGGGTGACCTCCTTTTCCAGGACATAGAGAGAATCAAACGGATATCCCATCAAGTCGGCAAGATCCAGATCATCTATGGCGGCAAGGCCCACCCCAGGGACGATAAGGGAAAGGAACTCATCAAACGGATTTTTAAAGCCCGACAGGAACTGCAACACGACATCAGGGTGACCTATCTGGAAAACTACAATATGACCCTGGGGGCCATGATGACATCCGGGGTTGATATATGGCTCAACACACCCGAACCGCCCATGGAGGCTTCGGGAACCAGCGGGATGAAAGCGGCCTTGAACGGCGTGCCCAATTTGAGTGTGCTGGACGGCTGGTGGATCGAAGGACACATCGAAGGGCTGACCGGCTGGTCCATCGGCGCTTCGACCCGGGGAAAAGGAGAGAACCGGGACCATTCCCTGGATGCCCCGTCGTTATACGACAAGCTGGAGCATATTATTGTCCCCCTTTTCTATCACAATCGGCGCAGCTTCATGGATATCATGGCTTACTCCATTGCCGTTAACGGGTCTTTTTTTAACACCCAGAGGATGGTGCAGGAGTATGTGCTGAATGCCTATTTCACCCGCTGAAAAAGGATGCCGGTATCCTTTCCTTGACAGAAGGCGATTGCCCGGCCTATAACGGGAACCAGGGACCGCATCTACCAATCTCTCAGGACAGGGAAAACGCCATGACAAAAAAAAAGGACCCGGCAAAAGATACCCGGCAGGCCATTTCAAAACCCAAAGCCGACCCAGGATCAACCGTTGACCGGTTTCCGATTGTCGGCATGGGCGCTTCCGCCGGTGGGCTGGAAGCCTTTGAATCGTTTTTCAAGGCCATGCCCGGGGACAGCGGCATGGCCTTTGTCCTGATCTCTCATCTGGACCCCACCCATGTCAGTATTCTACCGGAGCTGATTCAGAAAAAAACACAGATGAAGGTCCATCTCATAACGGATGGGCTCCAGGTTCAACCCAATATGATTTATGTCATTCCGCCCAACAAGGATATGGCCATTTTAAACGGAGCCCTGCATCTCATGGATCTGCCCCATCCCAGGGGATTTAACCTTCCCATTGACAGTTTTTTCAAATCCCTGGCCCAGGACCAGGGGGCCGATGCCGTCGGCATTATCCTGTCCGGAACCGGCAGTGACGGCAGCCTCGGATTAAAACAGATCAAGGGAGAACTGGGCATGGTCATGGCCCAGGATGAGGATTCCGCCAAATATGCCGGCATGCCCCGGAGCGCCATTGCCACGGGACTCGTGGATTATGTCCTGCCCGCGGACAAGATGCCGGAAGCGCTGATTAAATATACCCGTCATGCCATTGTCAAACCCCGGAACAGGATTATGGCGGATGAGGATAAATTTCAAAAGGCCTTGCAGAAAATTTATATTCTTCTTCGGACCCATACCAATCATGATTTTTCCCTTTACAAGAAAAATACCATTATCCGGCGGGTGGAACGGCGGATGCATGTGCACCAGATCGATAATATCCAGGATTACCTGGCTTATCTGATCCAAAGCGAGCGCGAGGTCCATGTGTTGTTCAAGGACCTTTTGATCGGCGTAACCGGTTTTTTCAGAGATCCTGAAGCCTTTGCCGTCCTGAGTGAAAAATGTTTGCCCGGCCTCCTGGCCGATAAACCGGAGGGGGCCATGGTCAGAATCTGGGTGGCCGGATGCAGCACCGGTGAAGAGGCCTATTCCATGGCCATTTTATTGCAGGAATGCATGGAAAAAATGAACCGGCATTTCAGCGTCCAGATATTTGCCACGGATATTGATCCGGATGCCATCAATATCGCCCGGTCCGGCCTCTATCCGCTCAGTATTTCAGCAGATCTTGATCCAATAAGATTAAAACAGTTTTTCACCAAAGAAGAAAATCACTACAGGGTCAAAAAATCCATCCGGGAAATGCTGGTGTTTGCCTTGCAGGACCTCATCAAAGACCCGCCCTTCACAAAACTGGATATCATCACCTGCCGGAATCTTCTGATTTACCTGGGGCCGGAATTGCAGAAAAAACTGTTTCCCGTGTTTCATTACAGTCTGAAACCGGAGGGTCTCTTGTTCATCGGCTCATCCGAGTCCCTGGGCCAGGAAACAACCCTGTTTAAAATGTTTGACCGGAAATGGAAAATTTTCAAACGTCAGCCCGGCTTTTCAAAGGCCAATCCCATATTGAATCTGCCGGTTCCGGAATTCCCTGAAGAACCCCCGGCCCTCAAAATTCCTGAAGCGGTCAGAAGGGCGGAGGAAATCAACAGTTTTAAACTGGTGGAAACCATTCTGCAGGAAAGCGACACCCCGCCCTGCGTCATTATTGATGAAAAACTGAATATTGTCTATATCCACGGCCGGACCGGAAAATATCTGGAACCTGCATCAGGCAGTGCGTGTTTCAATATCCTGGACATGGCCCGGCCCAGTCTGAAACCCGTGCTGGCATCGGCCATCCGCAAAGCCGCCGTTATCAAGCAGGAAGTCGTCAAAAAGGGCGTTGATATCGAGAACAACGGCGGCTCTATCCGGATTGACCTGACGGTAAAACCGGTCCCGGCATACGGCGTTCTTCGCGGCATGCTCATGGTGGTCTTTAAGGATTCTGAAAAAGCAAAACCCAAGACGTCCCAAAAGAGCGACCAAAAGAGCGACCAAAAGAACCATACGGTAAGCCGGCTTGAACAGGAACTGCAATACACCAAAGAAAATTTGCAGACCACCATTGAAGAGCTGGAAACCGCCAATGAAGAACTCAAATCCACCAATGAAGAACTGCAATCCACCAATGAGGAGCTGCAATCCACCAATGAAGAGATGGAGACCTCAAAAGAGGAACTCCAGTCCCTGAATGAAGAGTCGGCCACCGTGAATGCGGAACTCCAGAGCCGGGTCGATGAATTGTCCGATGCCAATGACGACATGAAAAACCTGTTGAATTCCACCCAGATCGGGACGATTTTTTTAGACATGGACATGAATATCAGACGGTTCACCGACAGGGTCATCCGCTTGATTCCATTGGCCCTGAGCGATATCGGCAGGCCGGTCAGCCATTTTGCCACCCAATTAAAAGGATTCCATATTACGGAACATGCCCTGCAGGTCTTAAAAGATCTGATCACCCAGGAATTTGAAGTGGAAAGCCGGGACGGCAAATTTTTCAGAACCCGGATCATGCCCTACCGCACCATGCAAAATGTCATTGACGGAGTGGTGGTGACCTTTGAAGATATCACTGAATTCAAACGGTTTCGTCTGACCGCCCAGCGCCTGTCCGTGATTATGAATTCAAGGGACGCCATCCTGATCCAGGATAAAAAAGGCGCGATTACCTTTTGGAACCAGGGCGCTGCGGATATATACGGGTATACGGAATCCGAGGCCCTGGAAATGAATATCAAGGATATGATCCCCAGAGAACATCGTAAAGAGTTTCTGGCTTTGATGGACAAGGCCTTTACCGGCAAATTGTTTGACAGCCTTGAAACCGTGCGGATAACCCGGACCGGCAAAGTTCTGAAGGTCTGGGTGATGGTCCTGGCGCTGAGGGATGAAAGGGATATGATCAACGGGATCGTCACCATTGAAAGGCTCATCAAAGATGAATAGGACGGAAAATAAAACAGCCCGGGAAAAATTTAATGAACTGCGCCGGCAGGCTGAGGAATTGATGTCAAAACCGGATTTTTCAAGGGCATCGATTGAGGTTGAAGACCCGCTCCGGTTAATTCATGAACTCCAGACCTTTCAGATTGAACTGGAATTGCAGAACGATGAATTGCGCCGCTCCCAGCAGGAATTGATGGAATTTAAAATCCATTATACCCAGCTTTTTGATTTTACGCCCGTGGGATATGTCACCCTGGATTCAAAGGGTAAGATTCTCAATGCCAACCTGACCCTGGCTAAAATGCTGGAAACGGAAAGGAGTTTTCTTCTCAATCGGCCGCTTTCCGACCATATTCTTCCCCAGGACCAGGATATTTATTACCTGCATCTGCAAACGCTTTTCGAATCCAAAAAGCGGCAGATTTGTGACCTTAAAATGAAAAAAACGGAGGGGGCCCTTTTTGATGTGCAACTGGAAAGCACGGTTATCCCGGAGTCCAGCCAGGGGGAAGCCCAGTATCGAACCGTGATCATTGACGTTTCCGAGCGGAAACGGACCGAGCTCTTGCTCAAATACGGCAAACATCAATTGGAATCCGTCCTGAACAAGATTGATTCCTCCATCTATATTGCCGACATGACCTCCTGTGAGATCCTTTTTATGAACACATATATGAAAAAAAAATATAAAGCAGACCTGACCGGCCGGATCTGCTGGGCCTCCATCCATGGAAAAGAGACCGGGCCCTGCGAATTCTGCACCAACGACAGGTTGACGGATGAGGCCGGCAACCCAAAGGAGCCCTATGTCTGGGAATTTTACAACAAAGGGCTTGATCAATGGTTTGAGCTGAGTAATCTGGCGATCCCGTGGACCGACGGCCGGCTGGTGCGCCTGGAAATTGCCAAGGACATTACCCAACGGAAACAAGCTGAAAAGGAACAAAAAGAGATCACGCTGACCCTTGAAGAGAAAGTAAAGGAAAGAACGGCTGAATTGGAGGATATGAACGCCACCCTGAGAATATTGCTGAAAAAGAGAGAAGAGGATAAACATGAAATCGGAGAAAAAATTTTTGCCAATCACAAACTGATCCTGGCCCCCATTATCCAGAATCTGAAAAAAAGCCTTACCCTGGAAAGCCAGAAGAATATGATGGATATCCTGGAATCCGAGTTGAAAAATATCATTTCTCCCTTTTCAAAAAAATTATCCGATCAAATGGTGAATTTAACTCCCAAGGAAATTCATATTGCGGATCTGGTTAAATTCGGGAAAACCAATAAAGAAATATCGGAAATCATGCACAGCTCCATACACACCATATCCCGCCACCGCGAGAACATCCGGAAAAAGACAGGCTTGAAAAATAAAAAAGTAAATCTGCGTTCCTTTCTTTCGACTCTTGAATAGTGCCTATTTTAAATAGGCTATAAATCAGTTCTTTTCTGCCTTTCTGTTTTGTTGACTCAAGAGGCAATTCACCTTAGAGTTAAGGATGAAATAAAAGCCGGAAAATCCTGATTTGATATCCCTTGAACTGAAATACCGGCCAAAACATCCCGGTGGGAGAAAGGAGGCCCATGGTGAGAACAGTTGCCCGGCCCCAACCGTTTGTGGAGAACCATAAACTGGAGTTGCTGGGACTCCTGGCCGGCGGCATTGCCCACGATTTCAACACTATTCTGACCTGTATTATCGGCCATGCGCAATTGTTGGAAATGCATAAATTCCCGGATGAACAATATTTGAAGGACGGTCTGAGCCATATTTTACAATCTGCAAATCAGGCCAGAGACCTGATCGCTCAAATTATGAAATTCGGCAGGAAAACCGAACATGTAAAAGAACCTGTTTCGCTCGACCAGGTCGCTCTGGATATGGAGAAAATGATCAGGGTTCTATTGCCTTCAACCATCACCATCAAAGAAGAGATCACCTGCGAACATTGCACGGTCTTTGCAGATAAATCACAGATGCAGCAGATCCTCATGAATTTATGCGTCAATGCCGCCCATGCCATGAGCGTCCGGGGCGGAACGCTGAAAATAAAGCTGGATACGGCATGGTTAAGTTTAACCCAATGCAGATCCATCGGCGGGATAAGGCCTGGAAAATATGTAAGACTGATGGTCAGCGACACGGGATACGGCATTGCAGAAGAAAATATTCCCCGTATTTTTGATCCGTATTTTACAACGAAAACATCAGGGGAGGGGTCCGGACTAGGGCTTTTTGTCACCCGAGGGATTCTTGACAACCATGGGGGAGCCGTCACTGTCACCAGCCGTCCGGGCCAGGGAACCACATTTAAGGTTTTTATCCCGTATTGGGAAAAGGAAAAACAAGGTCACGCATGAACAGAAAAAACACGACGCAGGGAAAATTTGATGAGTTGCGCCGGCAGGCTGAAGCATTGATGATGAAAAAAGGGTTTACGAGCCCGCTGGGGGCTGCCGATAATCCGCTTGAATTAATCCGTGAACTCCAGACCTTTCAGGTTGAACTGGAACTGCAGAATGAAGAATTGCACCGCTCCCAGCAGGAACTCATGGAATTCAAAATGCGCTATACGGAGCTGTATGATTTTACCCCCGTGGGGTATGTGTGTCTGGATATAAAAGGAGCCATCCTCAATGCCAACCTGACCCTGGCCGATATGCTGTCGGCGGAAAGAAGTTCTCTGATCGACCGGCCCTTGTCCGGGTATATTCTTTTTGAAGACCAGGATATCTATTACCGCCATCTCAGGGATCTTGCCGAGTCAAAAACCCGGCAGATCTGTGAACTGCGCATGACCCGATCAGACGGCGCCATTGTGGATGTTCAACTGGAAAGCATTGTGTTTTCACATCAAAGCTGGAGACCGGAACAATACAGGACCGTGATCATTGACATCAGCGGGCGCAAGCAAATGGAAAAGGAGCGGGAAGAGTTACGGATAAGGCTTCATCAGATTCATAAGATGGAATCCATCCGTACCATTGCCGGCGGCATTGCCCATGATTTCAACAATATCCTTTTCATTATCATCGGGAATGTTGAACTGGCCTTTGAAGAAACCCGGGATTGGCATCCGGTCTATCCCAAACTCGAAACGATCCGGGCCGCTGCCTTGAGGGCGGCGGAGATTGTGAAGCTGCTCCTCAGCTTCAGCCGGACCGACAATGAGGAACAAGCCCCCACAGACGTGATCCATGTGATCAAGGATGCGATTATTTTACTGCGGGCATCCATCCCGACCACCATCGGCATTCATACACAGTTCCCGGATGGGGCGGTGATGATTCTTTCGGATAAGATCCAGATCGGCCAAATCCTGATGAATTTATGCACCAATGCCTCCCAGGCCATGGAGGAAACCGGTGGTCTCCTGGAGATCAGGGTGGGAACAAGGTTTTTGTCGGAGGGGTCTGCCGACGCCTGTCCTGCCGGGGAATATGCCGAGATTACGGTGAGTGACAACGGCCCCGGCATTGATCCCGGCCTCCTGAACCGTATTTTTGACCCCTATTTTACCACCCGGGAGGTTGGAAAAGGTTCAGGGCTGGGACTGGCGGTTGTTTACAGCATTGTTAAAAATCACAAAGGGACCATTACCGTTCAAAACCGGCCGGAAGGAGGGGCCCGGTTTACGATGCTTTTCCCCATGGTGGACCAAAAACCGGGAGTAAAGACCGAACCCATGGATGAACCCTTCCACGGCACCGAGAGAATCCTTTTTGTGGATGATGAGGCGAACCTTACGGAAATGGCCCTGGAATCACTGAAATTGTTTGATTACAGGGTTGAAGCCATGTCGGACCCGGAAGATGCCCTGGCGGTATTTAAACTGAACCCCGGCTATTTTGACGTGGTCATCACCGATATGACCATGCCCAAGATGACCGGTGCTAAACTGGCTGAAAAATTAATCCGGATCAGGCCCGATATCCCCATCATCCTTTGCACGGGCCACAGCTCCCTGATTGATGAGAAAAAAGCGCGGCAACTGGGGATTGCGGCCTATATGATGAAACCGGTATCCATGGCGAAAATTGCAAAAACCATACGAAAACTGATGGATCAAAAGCGAATAACACCTATTTTAAATAGGCAATAAGCACTGTGTTATCTGCTCTTTTGTTCTATTGACTCAGTTTGGGATCTGTTTTAATATAAGGTTAACCCTAAGCGTCGAAAAGTTTACACCGCTTCCGAAATTCAACCATAAGGAGAGCCGACGATGTTATTAATGAACGTAATCAAATCAGGAGGATATATGATGATATTGAATGAATTGGCCAATCAGGTGAAAAAACTCAGGAGTTCGCGAACAGAGGATATCCGGCGAAACAGGACCAAAAATCTGATCCTGGGGGCCGGTATCGGCTCCGTAGTCGGCGTTGCCGCCGGAATTCTTTTTGCCCCGAAATCCGGTAAAGAAACCCGGCAGATCATTGCCGACCGGACCGGCCAAACCGTGAAAAACCTGAAAGAGAATGTGGCCGCCGGCAAAGAGAAAATTTTTTCGGCCGCGGAAAATCTGAAAGAGAATGTGGCTGCCGGCAAAGAGAAAGTCTCTTCGGCCGCGGAAAATAAAAAAGAATCCTCAAAATAGAGAAGGGCATCCCTATGCAAGGTTCCATTACCTGGAATGAACTGGGCTTATGTGTTGTTTTTGTATTCTTTGCAGTGGCCGGCGGCTATGCGATCATAACGTTGAAAAATTTGAACGGGTTGATCAAAGATGCCGCAGGTCTGCTGCAAAAAAATAAAGATCAACTGAACGAGATTATTCCCAATATTCATGAGATTTCAGTGAATACAAAAAGCATCAGCCGGGATTTAAGAAAAAGCGTTGAAGAGGCGGGTGAAGCCGTCCGGACGATTTCCCAGGAAACAACGGATACGGTATTGACCATCACTGAGACTGCGGATTCCCTGGCAAAATATGCCATAGTGATCGGAGAAATCGTCAAGATGCTGGTCAATATGTTTTCATCCAATGAGAAAGGTGATAATAAAAATTATTGAAGCCCTGCAAAAGAGTCCGGCATTACCTTGCCTTTCAGGAAAGGATCTGAAAATGCAAAAAGCCTTTTTAAACGTGTTTAACAATGTTCTGGGGTCTGTGCGTGAACCCCTTCTGGTGCTGGATACCAGCCTTAAGGTGGTCGGCGCCAATCCTTCTTTTTACAAAAATTTCTGCGTCACCCCGGAAAATACGGAAGGCGCTTTGATCTATGATCTTGGCAACGGGCAATGGGATATCCCCAAGCTCAGGGAATTGCTGGAAGAGGTTCTGCCTCAGAATTCCGTATTCAATGATTTTGAGGTGGAGCATTCTTTTGAAAAAATCGGCCCGAAGATCATGCATTTGAATGCCAGAAGAATCTACCAGAAATCAAGCGATGCCCAACTGATTCTTCTGGCCATTGAGGATGTGACCGAACGGGAATATTATAAGCGGAATCTTGAGATCATTGTTGAAGCCCGCACATCTGAACTCGCCCTGGCCCGGCAGGAGGCGGAACAAGGAAAAGCCGCCGCAGAAGAAGCCCTTTTGGAAATAAAAAAGCTGAAAAAACAGTTGGAAGGGGAAAAAGCGTATTTGAGTGAAGAAATCAAACTGGAACATAACCATGAAAATATTATCGGAAAAAGCGATACACTGAAATATGTGCTCTATAAAGTCGAACAGATTGCCGCCACCAACACCACGGTATTGGTTCTGGGTGAAACCGGAACCGGAAAGGAACTCGTGGCCAGGGCCGTCCATTACGGCAGCCCGCGCAAAGACCGGGCCCTGGTCAAAATTAATTGTGCGGCATTGCCGGCAAGCCTGATTGAAAGCGAATTGTTCGGCCATGAAAAAGGGGCTTTTACAGGTTCCAGCGCCAGGCAACTGGGACGGTTCGAGATTGCGGACGGGGCCACGCTTTTTCTGGATGAAATCGGAGAGCTGCCCCTGGAATTGCAGGCCAAACTGCTTCGCGTGATCCAGGACGGTGAATTCGAGCGCCTGGGCAGTTCCCATACCATCAAGGTGGACGCCAGGATCATTGCCGCCACCAACCGGAATCTTGAAGAAGAAGTAAAGAAAGGCCTGTTCCGGGAAGACCTCTGGTACCGGCTGAATGTTTTTCCCATTACCATGCCGCCCCTTCGGGACCGGATAGAGGATGTCCCGCTTCTCGTGGATTTTTATGTCAAAAAAATTGCCAAACGGCTGGGCAAAGAGACCCCCATCGTTCCCAAACTCATGATGGACACCTTTTCGAATTATCACTGGCCGGGGAATGTCCGGGAGCTGGAAAATATTCTGGAGCGCGCCGTCATCATCTCGTCAGGCCCGAAATTGCGTATGGTGGATGATTTTAACAGGCCTTTGGCCTATTTAAGCAAAGCCCATAAAACAGTGGAAGCAAAAACACTGGAACAAGTGGAGCACGACTATATCGTCCGGGTTCTGGAACAGACCAACTGGAAAGTCAGCGGGGAAAACAGCGCCACCCAGATTCTCGGGCTTAATCGCAGCACCCTGCGCGCCCGGATGCGAAAGCTTGATATTTTAAAACCCTGAACGGTCACATGTGGCCTTTGGTTATATGTGACCACCCGCCTTATTTTTTTTCACCTTTGTTTTTCTTTTTGTAAAACGGATTCCTTCGGTAAATCAAGAGGATGGACAGGATACGAGAACAGAGTCAAGTCATGGCATGAAGCTTGCTGTTAGTCCATTATGGAGTCATTACCGGTTAGGGCCGGAAAAAAGGCTCAGGATCGAAATCCCGGAGTCATTCAAACCGCCAGGCATAGACTATAAAGGTGATCGTTATGATTGTTGTCAGAATTAACCTGAATGCACTTGCGGATAAACATCTGGAGGTCACTCAGACCCTTCTCTCGCTGAGAGAACCCGTGGGTAAGGAAGAAGGCTGCAAAAACTACAATATTTTTTGCGATATACATGACAAAAACCATTTCTGCCTGCTTGAGGAATGGGAAACAAGGGAAAATCTGGATCATCATATCAGATCCCGCCGGTTTGGAGTTCTTCTGGGAATCAAAACGCTTTTGCGGGAACCCTTGAATATCCGGATTTACACCATTTCCCATCCCCAGGGGATGGAGGCTGTTGAGGCCGTCAGGGCCAAAGGAGTCCCCTATAATGAACATATTATTAATTTACCCTGAATTTCCGGATACGTTCTGGTCCTTCACCTATGCCTTGAGTTTTATCGGAAAAAAAGCCGCTTTCCCGCCGCTGGGATTGATCACGGTGGCGGCCCTGCTGCCGGAAAAATGGGCCAAACGCTTGGTGGATGCCAATGTGGAACGCGTGAAGGACAAGGATATTCTATGGGCCGACCTGGTGTTTATCGGCGGCATGACGGTTCAGCGCACATCGGCCCGGCAGATCATTGACCGCTGTAAGGCATTGAATGCAACGGTTGTGGCCGGCGGGCCGCTTTTTACGTCCGAACCCGAAGAATTCAAAACCGTGGACCATCTGGTTCTGGATGAAGCAGAACTGACCCTGCCTGAATTTTTGTCGGATCTCGGCAAGGGCCTGGCTCAAAAAATATACCGGGCCTCCGGGTTCTGTGATCCCGATGACACCCCGGTGCCCCTGTGGGGGCTTTTAAACATGAAACGATATGCTTCCATGAGCCTTCAATTTTCCAGAGGCTGCCCCTTTAACTGCGATTTTTGCAATGTGACGGCCTTGTTCGGCCATATCCCCCGGTTAAAAAAAGCCGACCGGATCATCCTGGAACTGGATCATATTTATGCGGCAGGCTGGCGCGGCAGTATCTTTTTTGTGGATGATAATTTTATCGGCAATAAGGCGTATCTA
>Ga0208968_1001114_pt1 | contig 14971 bp, 12 predicted proteins | sample RifOxyA3_FD_184031 | JGI IMG/M metagenome (GOLD analysis project Ga0208968, IMG submission 184031) | Groundwater microbial communities from Rifle, Colorado - Rifle Oxygen_injection A3 (SPAdes) | ecosystem: Environmental > Aquatic > Deep subsurface > Groundwater | place: Rifle, Colorado, United...
GACGCTTTCTCCTACCCTGCTGGAGGCCATGTCCTGCGGATGCCTGGTGATCGCTTTGGACGCACCGCCGGTCCGGGAAGTCATCACGGATGGGTCCAACGGTATTATCTCGGATTTCTCCTCTCCGGACAAAATCAGTCAAAAAATCCTTGCCTGCCTTGATTATCCCTCTTTTATGAAAACAGTGAAACAAAAGGCAAGGCAGACCGTTGTCGAAAGATATGCCCTTGAAAAAACCCTCCCCCAGATCCTGGATATCATCAAAAAACTGGCTGGGGGCAAGAACCTGAAACAGTTTGGATGATGGTCAGCCAATTTGAAAATTGGCATCAGTCAAGGATGGGATGTCAGTAAACCCGTCCAGGGTCACAAAATGTTTCAGTTCTCCGGCATCGACGGTATTATTTTCGGTAGGTGTGTCCCCGTACCAAAAATACACCCGTGAACCCACACCCGTGGTCGGAACCGTGCCGTTCCTGACGACAAAATAGGTATCGTCATTTGATTGAGTCCATGATTCTCCTGTTTCAGTCACGGCTGAATTGATTATAGACGCAACATCTGACCAGTCATTGGCCGCTGCATCGGTCACCCCTATAATTTTGAATAAAGCAGGATTAGCAGGTGCACTGCTATTGGCTGATGTGTATGTCGTTCCTCCTTGAGCAACCAGGCCCAGGGAATCTTCATAAAACCTCAACACATCGTTCTCAGATGGCGCTTTAAAATCAGCAACCGTGCAAATTGCAGTTGAATCCTCAAATTTGAATATATCATCGCCAAGGCCTCCTGTCATCGCATCATTGCCGCTATCGCCATACAGGGTATCATTACCATCCCCGCCGAACAGCGAATCATCACCCTCCCCGCCTTTCAGTGTATCTTCACCTACACCACCCGTAAGGCTGTCTGCCCCATTGCCGCCGCTAAGGACATCATAGCCATCCCCGCCGAACAGCGAATCATCACCATCATTGCCGAAAAGCCAATTATCGCCATTGGACCCGATGATGATATCGTCCTGATTGGAGCCATAGACATCTTCCACATTGCTCAGGGTGTCTGTAAACAGGATAGCGCTGCTGGAATCAAGGCCCTTGGCAACCCCGGTAGAAAGGTTAACATCTGCCTTGGAAAAATTGTCACTGCCGTTCAGGTAACTATAATCCATCCAGTCATGGCCGGAAGCTCCGCCGTCAATGATATCATCGCCGATGCTGGCTAAAAAACCATCATCATTGGCTGATCCGGTCAGGGTATCATTGAATTTTGAACCGGAAACCACTTCAATAACGTACAGGGTATCAGTGCCGCCCCATCCGTCCGTGGCTGAGCCGGTACCCAAATTAACGGTTACGCCGGCAGGGTCATCCGTATATATGACCCTTACCCTTTCACCGGCAGTACCGGTCAGGGTGTCATTGCCTTCCATCCCCCACAGCTCCCAGAAGACATTCGATATACTATCCGTGTCAGTGACGGAGATGCTCAAGGTATCGTTGAAGGCCGAACCTATGATGCCGGAGATGTTGGACAGGGTATCGGTATTCCCCCAGCCATCTGTTGCAGCGGATGAAAAGCTTCCCCCTGACGCGCTGTTGTATGAAATGCTGACCGCAACCCCGTTTCCGTCTGTATTGGAATCCGGATCATTCCGATATACTGCATAATTATTCGGATAACCGCCGATAAAACACGTGCTATCTCCACCATCCAGGGTGTCGCTGCCCTGGTCTCCTGTCAGCCAGTCTTTCCCGGCTTCACCATAGAGGGTGTCATTGCCGGGCCCTCCATAGAGATGGTCATCATTATCCCCGCCATGGAGAGTATCACTGCCGGTAATGCCGGTATCACCAGGATCATCCCCGTATAAGACATCATCCCCCCCATATCCATAGAGCGTATCATTGCCATGAAGCCCGGAAAGGGTGTCTGAATTTGCCGTGCCATATAATGTTTGATCGTCCGAGTTTCCGCCGCCTCCACCGCCGCCGGATGGGGGAGTCGGCTCAGGCTCAGGTTCAGGCTCAGGCTCAGGCTCAGGCTCAGGCTCGGGTTCAGGTTCAGGCACTGGCTCAGGCTCTGGTTCAGGTTCGGGTACTGGCTCTGGTTCGGGTTCGGGTTCAGGCACTGGCTCTGGTTCGGGCTCTGGCTCAGGCTCTGGTTCAGGTGCAGGCACATCCGGGTCAGTCTGAGGTTCCGGTTCGGAACTGAACAAAATTGTATCCTTGCCAGTCGGTTCAGCCGGGTTCTGGTCAATGATGCTGTAAAACATCGGCTCGGCCTGATCGGTATAATCAATCAGCCCCAATATTGAAAACTGATACGTCGGCTGACTCGGCGGGAGTTCCGGCTGCTGATCCGGCTGAGGTTCGGAAGGAGCCCCTGGAGAAGATCCTGACGGGGATTCCGGAGATGAGTCTTCAGAAGAACCTGACGGCGGCAAGTCCCCTTCAGGTTCATCGGAATCCAAAGATTTGTCGTCCGGAGCAGGGTTATCAGTCACGGTTATGGGGGCGTTATCTTTGAAATAAGTCTGTTCCTCCAAGGTCAGGGGCCGTGCCGGCTGGATGGGTTGGCCCTGAAAAAGATCAAAAATTTGTTTGGGTACATTTATAAACTGGATATTTCCGAATAAATCCCGGACCACCAGTACATGGCCTTTTCCAATGTCTTCAGCCCCCCATTTTTCCGTATCCAGGGTCACCTCGCCCACAACAATGGTGCCTCGGATGCCGATAAAGGCCAGGGGGGATTTTATATTGAATTTATCCGGATTCTGTTTTGCGATCTCTCCGGTTACTGTGCGGAAAACGCCTTTACCCATTTCCAGAAGCAGGTTTGAATTGGATCCGTTCTCAGGGTCATATACATAGGCATCAATGGTAACTTCGCTGTTCCGGCCCAGGGACAGGGTAGTATTGTCAATAAATTTGATCTCAATCTGTCCGTTTTCCAGGGTAACAAGTTTTTCACCCTGGAAAAGCTCACTTCCGTTTGATAATTCCCGGGTTCCGGATGATGAAACAGCCTGTGCCTGGCCCTGGATATTGATCACAACCCCTACGCTTTTGCCGGTAGCTCCATCCATGATAGACCTCATAAAAAATATTCAACAAACGACCCTTAAAAAATATACTATAAAAGCAATCGTTCAGCCGCTTATTTATTACAATCCCCTGTATTCCAACCTTCCAATCCTTTATCGAGTCTAAATTTTATTTAACAATTCGGCTATGTTTTCACAAGGTTTTTTTCTGCTTATAACCAGAACCTTGCCTGAATCGGATTTGATTATATTGTATTCAAAGGAATATGGAACTGGATCTTGGCTGCAATTATGATGAAGATGAAAAAAGCTCCGGCGGCAGATGTTTTTCTTTTTCAGAAAACCTCCCGGAAGAAGTAAAAGCAAACAGAGGAACCCTCTTCAACTGCTTAAGGGAACAAGGATTTATTAACTATCCTTTTGAATGGTGGCATTGGTCATACGGGGACATGTACTGGGCAGCCGTGAGCAATGCACCCCATGCCATTTATGGTGCGGTTGAATCCGGAGTGTCATGATAATAAACATTCGGAAATTTAAAGAAGCTGATTTTCAGGCCATTTTGAATGTCTATGCCGCATCCAAGCTTGATGAACTTCGTAACGAAAAAACCGCTTTCGAACTTCTGCCGCTTGAGAAAGATATAAAACGCCTGAAACGGCTTCAGGAATCCGATATTTATGTCTGCGAAGAAGACGGTATCATCGGCTATGCAGCCCATTGCGGATCTGAAATCAGTGCTTTGTTTGTACATCCAAGAGGTCGCAGAAAAGGCATTGGCAAATGCCTTCTGGAATTCATATTATCCATTATACCCGAACCTGCCGAATTGTATGTTGCCAACTCAAATACGCCTGCAAAGGAATTATACAAAAAATATGGGTTTAAGATTGTGGAAGAATTTGAAACCACTTATAACCATGTTCCGGTTCTTGCCAATAAGATGACACGAACATGACGCTATGATTTTTTTTGAATTCGGTATCGCCCTGCAATTTCTTCATGCGTGAAGAATTGAATTGACACTTTATTAAAAACAGCCCTGGGCGGCAGCATCGGGGTCCCGGAAGATGTTGCCGGTCTTGTCAGCTTCCTTGCCTCTGAAGATTCAGCCTATATCACGGGCCAGGTGATTTCCTGCAACGGCAGGCTGTATTAACCGTATTAAAAATGCGCTTTCCCGGAAATGATCACTTCACAACATGCATCCCCCTGATTCAGGTTTTTTGTATGCTGCACAGATACTCCCATCTCTTTTCCAAATAATCCCCGGATCAGTCCCTGGTAAGTTTGTACCGTCACGATACCACAATCTGCAATCCCGGCCTTGGCAATTGCCTTCTGGGTTTCGCAGTCGGTAACCCGGACAATGATGGTATCCGACTCAACAATGACTTCACGGCCTTCAATTTTCAGCACCTTACTGAAAATCTCCAGCATCTCCAGAAAACTTTCCGGCCATACCGGATCAGGGATAATGTCTTTTCTGATTTTTTTTCCAAATACATATGAGAACCGGGTCCACGCATCAACATCCATCTCCCATGCCGTTTCTTTCCCAAGCTTTCCGGCCAGGGCCATAAACCAGGCGCCATCCATACGTACAAACGAAAACTGCGCGATTTCCAAAAATTGCTCAGCGGATAATTTCACGTTTACCTCTTGTGTCTAAAAATAAATGAATCAGTAGCAATATTTAAAATTCATGTAAAGACATATTCAATGATAGGTAAGAATGTAGCCCTCCGTGTCGATGATGAAACCGCTTCCGATTGCGCCTTGACGGTATTCACGCGGCACGCAGTCTCCCAGGAGCTGGTCGGGAAAATCCTTGAAAGGATCTTCGGATCTATAAGGCAGTTGCTTTTTGGGTGATGATGTGACCACTTTGACGGCAATGATGTTGACCACGCCCGGCCCGGCTTTTTTCAAACTTCTTTCAATAGTGCAGGACCACCTTTCGCATGGCGTTCAGCAGATCTTTTACCGGGACCGTTGCAATACCGGAATTGATATCCGACATGGCATAGGGAATAACCAATTCTTTTTGATGAATGATGGACCCGCAGGAATAAACCACATTGGGGACATATCCCTCCCGTTCTTTCTCATTGGGTGTCAGAAGCGGTTCATCCAGACGGGCGATGATCCGGGCCGGATTTTCCAGATCCAGCAGGATGGCGCCGATGCAGTACTGGCGCATGGGTCCCACCCCATGGGTCAATACGATCCAGCCTCTATCGGTCTCCAGGGGAGATCCACAGTTCCCGATCTGGATGAATTCCCAGGGCTGTTCAGGTTCCTGGATCACCTGGGAGGTCTGCCAGAAATGCAGATTGTCTGAAAACATGATATGGTTATTTTCGCCGTCCTGGCGTGACAGCATGACATATTGTCCCTTTATTTTCCGGGGGAAAAGGGCCATGCCCTTATTTTGAACAGCCTTGCCGTTGAGTGTCAGGATTTTGAAATGAATGAAATCCTTTGTTTCGATCAACTGCGGTAAAATAGTCACCCCGTTATAGGCTGTATAGGTGGCATAATAGGTAACCTCTTTATCATCGTCGAAAAATTGAACAAACCGGGCATCTTCAATTCCCCTGCTCTCATTTTTCGAAACCGGAAAAATAACCCGCTCCGAAATTCTGTGATCGGCATGAAAGGCCATCTCATAATTGGAATCCGCAAGCCAGGTGATAAAGCTGAAAGTTGTTTTCTGTTTGGCCTGAGAAAAAAGCGGGCTTGCCTTGAGGATACTTATTTGTTCCAGGAGTTCCTTACAGGTAAATTCTTCCGGCAGGCGGTCGAGAATATAAGCGCTGATTTCGTTACCGGCCTTCATTTCATTGAGCTTCAGCCGGAAAATGGTCCGGTTATAGGCAGGATCTTGCTTCAGGTCCGGGGTTTCCACAAACTCGCTGACAGGATCAAAACAAAAGGTATTATGCCGGTTAAGGATGCCGCTTCGAAACACAATGGAGGATACATGGCCCTCTCCGGTGGCCCTCAGACTCATGACAAACCGCAGACTGCCCTTTTCAAGGTGAGTCTGATCCGGATGAAGCACAATGGAAGGGTTGAAAAGCGCTGCAGATTCTATGGCATACTCTTTTGTAAAATAGGCGCCGATCAATGCCTTTTGAACATCATTGAGCAATACGCCCTCCGGCAGGAAATCCTTTACCCGGTCCAGGTGCCGTTCAAAAATATGATGAATATCTTCATGCCGGATGGAAAAATCTTGGAGTATTTTTGTGATCAGATCTTTGGCGGAATCATCGGGCAGATCCATGGTTCGCCCGATGATTCTGGATATACGGTGGTGGTCATCCGGAAGATGCGGCCGTGTAATGACACGGGATATATCGCCGATAATCTTGTTGGGTTTTCTTTCCACTCTCAGTCGGGGATGCTGTTTTTCTTTCATATATAAATTTCCTTTTTGACCGGTTTTCATATGGGACCGCTATTTGACCGGATGGTATCAAAAAAAGGGGTCCGCTTTAACTCAATACACTTAGCCGCATATAAATACATAGCTGCGGACCATGTCTGCCAATCCTGTCCTTTGGGTTTGCCGTCCTGGGCGTTAAACCACTCATTAAACCCGAATTCCACTCTGGCGGTATGGGCAGGCCGTACCAGTTTTGTAAGGGCTTCAAACTTTTTTTCAGCGAGTTTGTGTCTGCCTGCTGCAGTTAAGGCAGCAATATAAAATCCGCAGACAAAAGGCCATCCCCCGCCATTGTGGTAGTCCCCGGGAAGATTGAATTTTGCATATCGATGCCGCCAGTCGTCATCTCCCGGATGAATAAAAGGAAAAAAATTGGGGGGCAGATCAACGGCCAGATCTCCGTTATTCTTCAGTTTCTGACACTCTTCCTCTATCCAGGTGATCATATGCAGGGATCTGGACGGCGAGGCAATTCCCGAAAGAACGGCCAGGCTGTTCCCCAGAAGATCAAAGCGTTCGCTGTTGTATATTTTATAGGCCCATAGCGCATAATGGGGTTTAAACGGTATTTTTAAACCACCCTCCATATAGTGTTTATCGTCCTCTTCTTTGATGGAAAGACGGGTGGTCATCTTTGTTTTTAATGAACCGGCCGCTTCATCAAGACCGGATAATTTCAAATAGGTGTATACGACGGTGTTGACAAAAAGCCCATACCCCAGCACCCACTGTTCATCCCGCCAGTCGCTTGTGGGCAGTTGCGCCACCAGAACCCGGCTGGAGGGAGACTGGTATGACATCCAGGTCAGGGCCTTGTTTACCGCTTCTTCTAAGAAATCAGTTTCTTTTGTCACTTGACGGAATATCTGTATGGCCATGAGAAACAAAGGGGTCGTATCACTGGCGCCGCATTCTTCAGGATCATGGACAATGGAGGGGATATGCCCGAGCCGTGTCTGATGCTTTGCCAGGGTCTGAAAGACGGTTTTTAAAGAATTGATCAGGATTTCATTTCCCGTGACCAGGATCCCAAGGCTTGCAATCATCAAATCCCGGGTATAGGGTTCGGGATATCCCCACCCTGCGGTCCTGGGAAGATTGAAAAACGGGCCTTTGCTGTTGTGCAACAGCACCTCCAGCGCCGCCTTTTTCGTTTTTTCCGTCAGTCTGTCCATGTTTTGTTCCATCAGGATATCCCCAGCCTGTTAGAAATGATGTCTACAAAACGTTTGGCAACGATCTTATAATTAAAATTTTCAACTACTCTTTTTCTTGCGGCTTCACCCAATTTACGGCGCAGGTCCGGGCTTTCCATTAAATCCATGAGATAATTGGCAATATCATGAACGCTTGCCCGGTAATCCACCGTCCGGGGACTGGGGAAAACGATCCGCCGTCTTTCCTTGGACCCGGCTTCGTTGAACACCATGGTTTCTTTTAGAAGAATTTCCTGGGCCACCTCGGCCAAAAGTGCGGTTTCTCCATGAACCAGGGTATCCAGCATGCCCATGGCTTTTATACCGATGACCGGTTTTTCACAGGCCCCGGCCTCAACCTGGGGCATTCCAAACCCTTCCAGACGGGAAGGGGCGGCATAAATGTCACAGGCATTGATTAAATACGGCATGAAATTTCTGGATAACCGGTTCATCACATTGATGATGTTCTGGCTGATCCCAAGCTGATTGGACAGTTTATGATCGGATGCATTCTGCGATTCGGTTCTGTCCTGGGGCCAGACCTTGCAGACATATTTCCAGCGAGGGGCTTTGGGATTATTGATGGCCAGGGCCTGCATCACTTCCAGGGCCCCCTTGGAAGCCGCATCCCCGCCAACGGTCAAAATCATCATGTCATCCGGGGCAATCCCCAAGGATTGCCTTACCGCCACTACCTTGGGATCAGTCTTGTCCATGGGATGAAACGCATCCGTATCACAGCCCACCGGCAGCACATCGATATTGTCCGCCTTGATGCCGTCCCGGATATAGACTTCTTTTACCCAGTTGGATGTGACCAGAATAAGCGGCAGGGTGTTTAATATTTCGCGGTAATTTGAAATATACCCATCTGCCACCAGCCATGGAACAGGCTGAACACCATACTGCTGCGGATGAAGAATCAGATCCGGCGTATGGCCCCAATATCCGACCCCGAGAACCACATCCGGTTTAAACCATCTGTAGTACCATTCCTTTTCCTGGGCCGATTCAAAATTTACAGGATGGGCATCCACTCCCATTTCCTTTAATCCTCTGTATAACAACTCCCCCTGTGTGGCCAAACCACCGGGAGAAGCTGGATAATCATATAACAGCATAACTTTCATGTATTAGCTCTCCTTGAGCATTTCATTCATCTTTTTTCCTGGTTTGAAACACCAGAAGGCCTCTCTTTTTGGTGTTGTCATTGCTTCAAAACTATTTTCCGGAAACCCGTAGGTCCGGGTTATCATGCCGAACTTTTTAAGCCGGATATCTTCAGGAAGGTCAATGACCCTATCGGCGTTTTTGATGGCCTGGGGATAAACCGTTTTGTCATGGTCTTCATAGGCAAAAAACCATAGTTCACCTGAATCTATTATTTTATGCTCCCATAAATAAAACACAGCCCTGCCCGTCTCTTCATGTCTTTTATGCCGGGTGTATTCACCGGCAGGGCTGTGGGTCAAAATCAGATCATAATGACAGGGGGGCAATAAAAACCGGATGGCGGTTTCCATTTCCCTTTGGGGAACCGGACTCTGTTCCGGGCCGTCGTCAATGTTTCCCATGGCCCCGGTTGCGCCATAAAGGGTTAAGGCCTCAAAAAATTTCGGAGCCCGGTCTGTATCCTTTCCCCGGCAAAGACAGATAATGGTCCAGTTGCACTGAGGATTCATCAATATCATCCCTCCGGCCCATAAGGTTTCATCATCCGGATGGGCCACAATGACGGCGATTTGCCTAAAATTAAATTGCGTTTTCAAATTCATTGCCTATTTTCCTCGCTCTTTTGGGATGGTCGAGATCGATTTTCAGTTTCAAAGCGGTTTCGATCAATACATTCCAGCCCATGGCCAATTGCAGATAGGGATTAAATTCTCCATCATCCGGTATCAGCAGCGTTGGAAAAGATGTGTTCCGGCTGGATATGGCAACGACCGTCATACCTATCCCTTCTACTAATGTCTTTTGAATTTTGGCCTCTTCCTCCGGGAAAGGATCGATCATGATGATAATTTCATCTTTTTTCATGACCTCTTCAATGCCGTGAACCGCATAGGTTCCTTCCAGGTAATCTGACTTTTTTCCTGTAATTTCATTGGCTTTCAGGCTCAGTTCTTCGGCAACGCCATTGTTTCTGCCGGAAAAATAGATCATTTCGGCCAAAACCAGTTGATCGATTATTTTTTCAGGTATTTCACTGTTTAACACCTGTTCGATAAAGTCTCCCAGCCGGTTTAAATCGGGAAGATCCTGATGATTGGATTTTCGAAACAGGATATCGTAAAACAGCGCCTGCTCCATCACGGTTTTGGTCGCCGCCACCGCCTCTTCATGGCCGCTTTTCATGAGATAGGCATCATCGGCTTTATTCATGATTTCCGTATCTTTATGGGCCACCACGGCAATCATATGGTGATGATGTTTCTGTTTTAAGGTTTCCATCAGTTTCAGACTTTCTTTTGTTCTGCCTGAATTGGATGCAATAAAAACCGTATAGTCCTCAAGGTCGTATTCAGCAGCCTGCCTTGCGCCCTCCGTGATGATCATTTCTTTATAATCATGGTGCAGTGCGTCACAAATCACTTTTTTTGACGGAAAAATCCTTGAAGATCCTTCGCCGGTTAATAATACTTTCTGATGCCGGATATGTTTTGTGAACTCAAAAATCTGCAAGGGCTCCATGGCCGCCAGCACATGTTTGACTTCCAGCATTTCCCTGACCAGGGCGTATTTCAGGTAGTTTTCATCTTGATGGTTCATTTGTGATTTCCCTTATCATAAGTTTACATAAGGCTTACATTGGCGGCCGGGGAGATGTGAGACAAAGCGATACCAGATCATCAATCTTTGCCGTGCCCGCGCACATGACCGTATCCGCCCCACCCCAGTAAATTTTCACTGTGCCGTCGTCTTCCGGAACCGCACCGCAGGTAAACACCACATTGGGGACATAGCCGACCCTTTCCCAGGGGTCTTCCGGCTGAAGAACCCAGTCATCGGAAACACCGATGATTCTTGACGGATCATCCAGTGCATGCAAGGCAACGCCGAGCCGGTATACGGTCCCGGACATGGTTTTAAAAACACCATGATAAATATTCAGCCAGCCTTTACCGGTTTTAAAGGGGGCTGCACCAGGCCCGATTTTCATTTCATCCCAGTGGTAAGCCAGGGGTTTCATAATCACTTTTGAATCTCCCCAGTGAACCAGGTCAGGGGAATAGGAAATCCAGATGGACCAGGGAGATATTTCCGAATGCGGACGGTCCAGGCGCACATACCGGCCTTTTATTTTTTCAGGGAAAATGACCACATTGCGAAAATCCGCCTGGGTAATCAGGGCAACCCGTTCAACAGTTTTAAAATCCATGGTCCGGGCCAGGGCAATGCGGGCGCCGTGACGGGAATAAGCACTGTAGGTGAGAAAAAATTCATCGCCCACCGGATTGATGCGCAGATCCTCCACGCCGAATGCTTCATATTCGGCAAAAACACCCTCTGTGGCCGGGACTAAAAAGGGTTCGGGCGCAACCGTAAATGAAAACCCATCCCTGCTCTCTGCTTTTCCGATGATGGAGCGCCCGTTATGAAGATGCGATCTGAACAGCATGATATAAAGGCCGCCGGTTTTGACCACACCGGCATTATGAACCGTTGTGACCGGATAGGGGACATCCTCCCGGGTCAGGATGGGATTTTTTGCATAGCGTGTGATTATATTCTCAGGGTTGACCATGATGAAACCTCCCGTATGTTAACTTCTTCCAAAATCATCTCCCAGCCGTTCAATATCATCTTCACCAAAATAATCGCCGGTCTGAACCTCTGTAAATACCAGGTTTTCCATACCGTCGTTTTGAATCCGGTGAATGGATTTGCGGGGGATATCCACCGATTGTCCGGCCACAAGCCTTTGCTCCACCCCATTGAGGGTCCATATTCCCTTCCCGCTGACCACAAACCAGTGCTCATCCCTGTGCTGATGGCGCTGAAGGCTCAAGCGTTTTCCCGGATAAACCACTATTTTTTTATTCTTAAACGAGTTCTCGTTGGAAAGGATCTGATAAAATCCCCATGGCCGGTGATCTTCTCGCTTTGTCATTTCAAGTATCTGTTCATAAACGCGGATATAGTTTTCAACCATGCGGTCAATGGTGAAATGGTCGGAAACGGTTCTCCGGCAAAAGGCCCGGTCAATGCTGCTGATGCGGGCAACAGCAAGGATCGCTTCCTTAACACCTGAAACCAGAAAGCCGTTCTCATGGTCCTGGATCAGTTCAGGCATGCTGCCGCGCTTGACGGCAATCACCGGGGTGCCGCAGGCCATGGATTCGATGACGGATAGGCCGAAGGGTTCATCAAAATTGATGGGGTGAAGCAAAGCAAACGCCTTTCCCAGGAGATCATTTCTTTTTTCCGGCCCAACGCTCCCGAGATACGTCACCCGGTCATTATCAATAAAGGGTTTGATATATTCATTAAAATAGGCTGTATCCTGGATGATTCCGGCCATGACCAGTTTTCTGCCCGAGGCCCGGGCAATCTCAACAGCCTCTTTGGCGCCCTTATCCGGGTGAAACCGGCCCAAAAACAACAGGTAATCTTCAGGATAGGGCTGAAAATCAAATTCGTTCAGGTCAATACCGTGATGGATGGTCTGAATATAGTCCAGATCCGGGTTGCGGTCGGCATCGCTGATGGACACATAAAATGTTTTTTTATTGTATTTTCTAAACACCGGCAGAATTTTAGGCGATGAAAACCCGTGTATGGTGGTGACAACCGGAGTACGGGTATGCCCTGTATAAGACAGGGGCAGAAAATCAAAATGATTGTGAATGATGTCGAATTCTTCTGCATGATCAAACAATTCGGAAATATGAAGGCATTCAAACACTTTTGGAATAATGTCGTGGTCTTCTTCATACCCCCTGGCGCAGACAGCATGCAGATGCGCATGGGTGAGCGAATCCTTTGTGGCAAACAGGGTTACATCGTGGCCGCGCCCGACCAGGGCTTCCGTTAAAAGGGAAGCCACTTTTTCCCAGGGGCCATAGTGTAATGGCGGTGTCCGCCAGGCAATGGGGGACAGCATGGCAATACGCATCATCTTTCCTTTATTTAAAATCCATTGTTCGCAATGGCGGTTGATTGAATATTTCATCGGCATAGAGCTTCTGCAAGGTCATCAAAGACAAAAGCCATGCCAGCGTGGACTCAGCGCCCTGATTCTGATTGATGCCGTCCACCATGAGCCCGTCGCGGCAACCGCCGGTTTTGGCGTCATAGAGGGGCATATTCAGGTCATTATGACCGAGAAACCAGTTAAAACACATAACGGCATTTTCAAACCATTGCCGGTCCCGTGTAAGGGCATAGGCTTCTACACAGGCATCCACCATGGCTTTGGTTTCAATGGGCTGTTGATCAAACCGGGTTCTTTTGCCCCCTTTCTGATACCAGCCGTTGCTGCCGATGGGCACAAAATGGTGATTGTCCGTCTGTATGGCCAGAAGCCATTTCAGACAGCCCAGTCCCATATTCATAAGATCGCTGCTCTGCATCCGGCTGCCGGACACGATCAAGGCCTGGGGCAGCTTGGCATTGGCATAGCTCAAGGCATCTTCAAGCCAGGGCCAGCCCTCTGTCCCATGATTTTTAAACTGGACAAACAGCCGGTCCGCCAGGATATCTCTGATCCTTTTGGCGTCACTGTCACCGGAAAATTTGCAGAGGTATGCATCCAGGCCGAGAAGCGTGAAAGCAACGGCCCGTGGGGCGAAAAAATTTTCCGCAACCACCAGAGCTTTTTTGAAAAGGACGGTGCTGACAGCCAGTTGCCCGGGATTATCCAGATACGCCACAGCCTTTCCCAGACACCAGAGCGCCCGGCCATGGGCATCTTCCGACCCGATCTCCTCCACCCACTGTCTTGAATAGTCCATAAAATTGCGAAACCGCCCGCTTTCCACATCATAGGCGTGCAAAAGAAATCCAAGATAATGACCGGCCAGCGCATCCAGGCCGTATCCGTTGGCCGGCAGATATTTCTGCCCCAAGACGGCCACTAAGAGGGCTCTGGCATTATCATCGGTACAGTATCCATAGGACCTGTCCGGAATGGTATGGTTGGCATGCTGCAGGATGCCGGTATCATCGGTCAGGGTCTTGAGATGATCGAGTTTGATCTCCGGCAGGTCGAAACTGGTGATGGCCTTGATCTCTTCAACATAGGAATACCTGGGCCTTGGGTGGCGGATGCGGTTTTGACGAACCTCCCTGAAAATCTCCAGATACCGCTGGGATACCTCTGTCCACACGGCTTCACGCGTAAAGGTATAGGCTTTTTTGCGCATGGCATGGCGTTCATTGTCATTGTCAAGAAGGGCATTAATCTGTTCCGCCAGGGCATCCGGATCCCTGAACGGTACGATTTTCCCCCGGCCATCCGCCAGCATTTCAACGGCATACCAGTAGGGGGTAGAAATAATGGCCTTGCCGGTTCCCATGGCATAGGCAAGGGTTCCGGAGGTAATCTGGGCTTCCTGGGGATAGGGGGAAATATAGATATCGGCAATGCCGAGGAATTCCCCGAGTTCTCTTAAAGCCACAAAACTGTTTTGAAATATGACCTGCCGGCTGATGCCGAGTTTGTGAACCATCTGCTGGAGCATGATCCGGTATGACTCCCCCTGAGATTTCAAAACATGGGGATGGGTGCGGCCAAGAATGATATAGACCACATCCGGATGTTTTTCTATGACCGCGGGAAGGGCCTGCAACACTGTTTCAATCCCTTTGCTTGGAGACAGAAGGCCAAAGGTGAGCAATACCTTTTTGCCTTCCACCTCGAATTTATCTTTGTTAAAACTGGAATCAATAAAGGGCATGTCCGGGATGCCGTGATGAACAAAGGCGATTTTCTCACGGGGGACACCATAGATATCCTGGAGGAAATCTTCGGCCTTGTGGCTCATTACAACGAGTTTATCCGACAAGTCGCTTAATTTGCACATGACATCCCGATACTCAGGGGCAGGATCTTTTAAAACCGTGTGCAACGTTGTCACCACAGGCATGTGAAGCTCACCCAGCAGTTTGAGCAGATGGCTGCCCGCAGACCCGCCGAAAATACCGAATTCATGCTGCAGGCAGACGATATCAGCCCCGCTGATATTTAAAAACTGGGATGCAATGCCATAATCGGACAGTTTGTTCTGGTTGATTTCAAAGCGGACTTTTTCAGGGTAAGAATATCCC
>Ga0208968_1001118_pt1 | contig 14961 bp, 13 predicted proteins | sample RifOxyA3_FD_184031 | JGI IMG/M metagenome (GOLD analysis project Ga0208968, IMG submission 184031) | Groundwater microbial communities from Rifle, Colorado - Rifle Oxygen_injection A3 (SPAdes) | ecosystem: Environmental > Aquatic > Deep subsurface > Groundwater | place: Rifle, Colorado, United...
AATGGCCCTTTCGTCACATCACCGGACCCTGGAAGATTTTAAAGCCTTAATTTCTCCGGCTGCAGCGCCTTACCTGGAAGAAATGGCGCAGCTAAGTCATCAGCTCACCCAAAAGCGCTTCGGGAAAACAATTCAAATGTATGCGCCGATTTATCTGAGCAATGTATGTACTAATTTCTGCACGTATTGCGGGTTTAATTCCGACAACAAGATTAAGAGGAAAACACTTACTCCTGATGAGATTTCACTGGAAATTGCCGTGATAAAGAAACAGGGGTTCAACCATATCCTGCTGGTAACCGGCGAAGCCAAACAAGTGGTACATGTCGATTATTTTAAAAACGCCATCGAAATCATAAAGCCGCATTTCGCGAATATCTCCATCGAAGTTCAGCCCCTTGATCAGGAAGAATATGAGGAATTGAAGCAGGCTGGAATATACGCAGTTTTGGTGTATCAGGAAACTTACAACAAAGGGAGATACTCCGAATATCACCCCAAAGGCAAGAAGGCAAATTTTGATTACCGGCTCGAAACTCCCGACAGGGCGGGAAAAGCAGGAATGCATAAAATTGGGGTCGGAGTTTTACTGGGACTCGAAGAGTGGCGTACCGATTCGTTCTTCTGCGCACTGCACCTCGATTATTTGCAAAAAAAATACTGGAAGACCAAATATTCGGTTTCATTTCCACGCATTCGCCCGGCTGAAGGAGTGGCGACTCCCAATGTCATTGTTTCCGACAGGGACTTGGTACAGTTAATCTGTACATACCGGCTGATGTATGAAGATGTTGAATTGTCAATGTCGACACGTGAGTCGGAACAATTCAGGAACAATATCCTCAGGTTGGGGATAACCAGCATGAGTGCCGGATCAAAAACCAATCCGGGAGGTTATGCCGTTGATCCGGAATCGCTGGAACAGTTTGCCATTTCCGATGAGCGAAGCGCATATCAAATGGCCGAATACATTTCAGGAATTAATTACGAACCGGTTTGGAAAGATTGGGACAAATCATTTGTATAAACCATGGCAACATTAACAGAGGAAGAATTAAACCGTTACAGCCGCCAATTAATGCTACCCGGATTTGGTCTTGAAGGACAAACCAAGTTGAAAAAATCCAGGGTGCTTATGATAGGCGCCGGCGGACTGGGCTGCCCGGTGCTTCAGTATTTATGCGCTGCAGGAGTGGGGACAATCGGAATCATTGATTTCGACAAAATAGAAATGCATAACTTAAACCGTCAGGTTTTGTATTCGACGGCAGATGTTGGAAAGCCTAAAGCTGAAGCCGCGGCCAATGTGTTGAAAGCTCAGAATCCCAATGTTGAATTTCAGGTTTATAACGACATTCTGAATAAGAAAAACAGCACGCAACTAATTTCCTCATTCGATATTATTGTCGATGGCTCCGATAATTTTCCTACCCGTTATTTGGTCAATGATACCTGTGTGGAATTAAAGAAACCGCTTGTTTATGGCAGTATTTTTAATTACGAGGCGCAACTGGCTGTATTTAACTACGATAGCGGAAAGAACCTAAGGGATATTTATCCTGAACCTCCCAATCCGGAAGATACACCGGGCTGTAACGAAAACGGGGTTTTGGGCGTAGTGCCCGGCATTTTAGGGACTTATATGGCCAATGCCTGTATTCAGGTTATTCTCGGCACATATAATAATAACAATTTATTGCTTTTTGATTTTGGGCAACTTAGTTCGGTGAAACTGAGAATGGACTAGTGCAGGCAAGGAAGATGTCCCTGAAATGCAACCTTTTCCTGTTTCATTTAAAAAGGAAGTCAAACGGTAAGAGTAAAAAGTATCTGTCTTGTCTTTATACTTTAACCTTTTGACTTGTTTTTATCTTTTCTTCTGAAAAAAATCCTTCATCAATTGCGAACATTCGTTTTCCAGAATGCCAAAAACAACTTCAGTTTTGGGATGTAAAGCTGCGGGAGCAAACTTTCGGAAACCCCGTTTTTCGTCGGAAGCACCATACACCACTTTGCCAATCTGCGACCAGCCCAAAGCTCCCGCACACATCACACATGGTTCAATGGTAACGTACAGCGTGCATTCGTTCAGGTACTTTCCGCCTAATAAGTTGGCTGCAGAAGTAATCGCCTGCATTTCGGCGTGGGCAGTTACATCGGTCAATGTTTCGGTGAGGTTGTGGGCACGGGCAATGATGCGGTTTTGCGAAACCACCACCGCGCCAACCGGAATTTCGCCTTCGCTGTAGGCTTGTTCAGCTTCCTGAAGCGCCTGTCGCATATAATATTCGTCGTTAAAAAGATCCATAGGTCAGGTAAAAAAGGTGTAAGGCGATGCACTGAGCAAAGCCGAAGTGTCAAAAGTAAAAAGAAATGGCAAAACAAACGTTTCACAAGAAATTTGGAAAATCGGGAACTTAATTCTGCTGAGAAAAATAAATATCATAAATGTGAAAGGCATATATTTAAGTCAAACACCTGCAAATCCTTCTATACTTGCTAAAGTGTTCATTGATGAATGGTGGGTGAAAGCTAATAAAAGAATAGAAATTTCTTTTGCTTACTTTTTTCTGAAGGTGTTTACTATACTCATCTTTCCGTCAGGACTTGTCCGGGTTAAAACAAGTTGTTCGTTCTTCATTTCGCAAGTGTAATCTACATCAATAAGCTGTCCTTCAAACTTAAGCGTTACAATTAATTTGTTGCCCGTAATTTTCCAGGTTCCTTCGTAGGTATCCAAAGTGCCCGAGCCCGACATGTTGCTGGTTTGCTTGAATTTACCTTCGCCCATAAAATAGAAATCGGAAACTGCACTGCCGTTTTTAATTTCAGCTTCCATAACCTTTTGAGTTCCTTCAGGGGTAACATAGGTTAGATCAATTATTCCCCATGTGCCTGCAAGGTTTATTCCTTCGTCTTGTTCATTATCTTCTGAACAATTTACCGAGAATGGCAACATTACCATGCAAATCAAGATGATAGTTTTCATGATTAAATGATTTAAGGTTCAATTGCTATACGTATATTTTGGTGATGTGTTGACTATTCTCTAAAGTATAAATCCTGAAACTGACTTTTCTCCCTGATTGCCTGAAGAATTCCATCTTTTTTTTGAGGGATGGTATCCTTTATTGTTATAAAAACCTTCTGAAATCCGTGGCAGGACAGTTCCCCTGTCAGCAGGAGGGCTTCCCGACCGGCAGGACGCCCAGATTTTCAGCAGGGCGATGATTTCTGACCGCGGGGCGGCAAAAACTTCAGCAGGACAGTGATTTTCTCCGGCAGGACGGGAAAATCTTTAGCAGGACGGTGAAAAATCCGGCAGGGCGAGCGGTGACGGGCTTTTGCGCGAAATACAACTTGTAATTTAGGATACAACGCACGAAGGACTGGTAAAATATAAGTTTTGATTATCAATAATTATTGGGGAAAGTAGTATATATTTGGGGTAGTTAACAGTTGGCACGCATGTTAAGTGCAGTCACCAGCGCCAAATAACAATTTATTGCTTCTTTAACCAATATAAAAAATGAATTCAATGAAAAAGTCAATCACCATTTTATTGTCAATTGTTCTTTATTGGACATCTAATGCGCATGAGAACAATATAATCAATATCCATTTCGAAGTGAAACAATTTGAAAAATTAAATCTAATTATCGTACTTCCTGAGATACAAGCTGATGGAAGGCGTAATAAAGCAAGTATTGCAGGTATATCTGAAAATGGAACGGACTGGATTTTCAATTTCCCGGATAGTCTTTATAACAAACACTTGTATACTAAAATTGAAGTGCCGGCAACATCGGACACCTTGGATGAATTAGTTGGATTTATCAACATAAATGGCAATGACACACTTTTAGCGGGTAATTACTGCTTTTCAAGAGGCATATCTCACATAAATGCAGTTTATTCAGGAACTAAATCTTTTCAGATGCTTAACATTGACCCAGTTACACATATAGGTTACTTTAAGACTGTTATTCAAGATCGGTTTTTAATTTCTGCCCCGAGTGACAAGCAACTTTTAGCCTCAATAGAAGCAATGGGGTCCGGTTACAGCAGACCCACCATTTTGGAATCAATTGCTTATCAAAAACAATTGATTCAATATGAGAATTTAACAAAGAAATATCCCGATTCTCACTTTTTATCTTACGAGTTAAGTTCAAACCTCAATGCTTATAAATCGAAAGCTGATATTCAAAGAATTTTTGATTGCTTTTCTTCTGAGATCAAGCAATCTTATTATAGTCGGAGAACAAGCGATTTTCTTGATTCACGGAATACACAATTCGATTATACAACTTTCGAAAACAGTATTTTACCAGTTTGGGATACAGACAAAACTGAGCCTATTGTTCAGGACACATCAAAGTATAACTTAATAGTATTTTCGGCATCTTGGTGTGGTCCGTGTCATGCACTTATACCGGAACTTAAGAAAATTTATACTAATTATAAAGATCATTTGATACTTACGTATGTCTCTATGGATGAACAAAGAACGTTGAAAGATTGGAGTACTTTAGTACGCAAAGAAAATATACTTTGGAGAAGTCTTTTAGCCAAAGACAATTTGAAGGTCATACAAGATAAGTATTGCGCCCGGGGTATTCCTCAGATGATTTTAGTTTATCCGGGTGGGAAAATGGCGGAAATTCTGGATGTAAGGTTGGATAAAGATTATGAAAAGCTATTAGAGCTGAGAAAGCTATGAGAAATAAAACGTTTGCTGTTAGCTAACTACCCCGCAAGCCGGTTTCAGTGCTTTGTTGTCAGAAAATTAGTAAATTGAAAATACAGCACTTCGCAGGAAGTTCATCGGTTAAATTCCGCCCTTTGAGTGGCGATGCGTTTTCGGAAATAAGGAGACGTAACTGTCCTTTTTATGGGCGATAGCGGAATTGAGAGGTTGTTGGTTTTGAGTCTGTAGCACTTTTTCGATAATTTCGATATTGCATCCTTTCAGCAAAATAATTTTAATGAGTTCCTTATGGCAAAAATCAATGTACAACAAACCGATGTAACCATCCTGCAAATCAACGATACGGATTACATTTCGCTGACGGATATGGCAAATGCCAAAGAAAGCGTAAGCCGTGCTGCCGATATTATAAAAAACTGGCTAAGAAACCGTTATACACTTGAATTTCTGGACTTGGGAGCAGATTAATAACCCCAATTTTAAAGTGGTCGAATTTGACCACTTTAAATCTCAGGCGGGGTTACCAAGTTATTAAGCATTTCGGAATGGATAGAAAATACAAATGTTCAGAATGAATTTTTAATGAGATGATCATGGCAAAAAGCAAAAAAATAGATGTGCACGGAACTGAAATACTTGTTTATACTGAGAAAAATGATGAGTTTATAAGTTTAACCGACATTGCCAGGTATAGAGATGCCGAAAGAAGCGATTATATTTTGCAAAACTGGATGCGAAACCGCAGCACTATTGAGTTTATTGGCCTATGGGAATTATTCAACAATCCGGATTTTAATTCCATCGAATTCGATGGAATTTTTACCTGATAAAAGAATTCCAACGTCTGAAGGAAGAAGAGCAAAAACAATTGGGATGGACGGCCAAACGCGAACTTGCAAAAATAAACTACCATATCCACACCGATGCCATCAAGCAACATTTAATACCCGCCGAACTTACCAAAGAGCAAATTTCTATGGTTTACGCCAGCGAAGCCGATGTGCTGAATGTGGCTCTTTATGGTATTACCGCCAAACAATGGAGAGAGGCAAACCCTGAACTGAAAGGAAATATCCGCGATTATTCGACTATCAACGAGTTGATATGCCTTTCGAATATGGAAAATATAAATGCCGTACTCATCAACGATGGAGTTTTGCAACGCGAACGGTTGATTCGTCTGAATAAAATAGCCATACAACAAATGCAAGTACTCGCAAATGTTGAAAACCGCAAAATGCTGAAATAATCCCGCATTTCAGGGCGCGAACTTGTTTAGAGGGGACATCTTTCAAAAGAGATGGCATCCCTAAAAGTAAAGTTTCCTTCCGAAATTGACATTTTCCCGGCAATTATTCCAAAAACTGCCAATTTTTGCACCGAACACATGTTATTACATTTATTCATTACATATTGCACAATATCAATGGTTTTAGTTTAAAATGTTTGAACATGGATGCAAATATCATTAAGGTTGGCAACTTGGGAGTAAAAGAAGCCGAAAGAAACGGGGTATATTGGGTGAACTAGGATCCGATAAGTGGGCATGAAATAGCTAAAGAGGCCATGCGTGGTGGTAAGTACCGATCAATTGAACAAACACCTGCAAACTGTTATTGTTGCACCTTTGACATCGATCTCAAAGGAATACCCCTGGAGGGTGAAATGCAAGGTTGCAGGAAAATGGGGAACTATTGCAACTGACCAACTCCGGACTGTTGACAAAGAAAGACTGGAAGGACTGATTGACAGATTGGATAGCAGTGAATCAGAAGCTCTATTGGAAGTTTTAAGGCAGATGTTCCAGGAATAATCAAGATCGTTAGTATATGTACAGAAGACATACATGCGACGAATTACGCATCAATCATGAAAGGCACTTTGGATATGTACAAACAATACATAAGCATGTAAACATACTTACACTATGGAGCCTGTTCCTTCAGCACCAATTTGGCTTTGTCGTTGCTTACGATGTTGGAATAAAATTCAACCACCGCCTTGTAATTTTCTTTCGGCCAAGAACCGAGATTGATTTTCACCTCCCGAACATAAATAGCCCGATCATTTTGAACGGTCATCTTTGAAATGTATTCGCCATATTCATTAGTAATAGTTTTGTCGCGCGGAATGGTTTCGACCTGATAACCTTTTGGCAACTGAAAAACAATGGAGTCTTTGTCGTGAAACGAGTATTTCTGCTCAACCGGCATCCTTCGGTTATCAACCCTGGCCGGATTACTTTTACGCTGATTCAGCATGTTCATCGGGATAAAAAGGCGGGTTCCGGTTTTGGTAGCGTACTTTGCCGACGTCATTGTCAGTGATTCAATTGCTTCAGGAATTTTATCCTTTTTCACCTCATATCCGAACGAATTAAGCACAAGGCCCGGAATTCCAATACTTTCAAGAAGTTCCTTTTCCTGATCTTCTTTACTTTCGTCGAAGATCGGGGAAACATTGTCGTACTGATATCCAGAATACCTGGTTTTTACAGTAGCCTTCATCGCGCCATCAGGATCGATTTGTACATCGGCCGCACGAAATTGCAAATTCTGTTTGGATGTAAGCAACGGAGTAACTGTCAGTTTTCCACCTTCCGGAGTAATGAGCATTACCTTACGCCCGGCTACAAATGTACCCAGATAACCGACCGGCTGGTCCTGACTCGTGCATTCCAGCCAAATGGTGTCGTTGCGCAACGGTACGCAAAGAATCGCATGGTTGTTTTGGTTGATGGTTGGAAAGTCGGTCATGGTAATTCCCAAATTGGGACCCGCCCCTGCAAGTACATACAACGATGGAATGCCCACACAATTCAGCAGCGATTTCATATAGTTGGAGAGTGCTTTGCAATCGCCATACCCAAGCCGGTCAACTGTTTCGGCAGGAAAAGGCTGAAAACCTCCCAATCCGAGTTGAATACCCACATAACGGGTACGTTTCTGCATGTATTGGTAAAGTGCATTCACGGCCAGTGTTGTATCTTTAATTTCTCCCGTAAGGTTGCGTATTTCGGCTTGTCTTGGCAGAGTCAATTGGTCGCGCCCGTTGTTCAATCCTGAAACCCATTTGCCCAATTCGTTCCATGAGGTCATTTTTCCATCAGATGCATCGTACGTGAAATTTGTAGGGGCAATTATTACCCGCGAAGTTTGGGTGTAAAGTGGCGGCGACATCGGTTCCGACCGCCAGGCAGCAATTGAATCGAGTTTCCATTCATCGAAGTGTGTTCCGGTTTCATTTTTCTCTGTTCTGCAACCGGAAGGAATGTTTATCTCCCTGACGCGTATTTCAAGATTTTCAGGATAAGAAACATGAAAGGAGGATTTTTCGACGGAAAGCCGGTAGTCCTCTATTGGCTGCCAATCAGGATAACCAATCAGTCCATCATGTTCAATTTCATATTGATATTCAATAGTATATGGATAAACCTTGATCTTAAAATCGGCCAGTTTTAATCGTAAATCATCGTACATTTGACCGGCTGAAGTATAATTTACATCCTGAATGGCACTGTTTTTAAGCTTATCGTCCGCGATGCCTGCTGCGTTGTATATTCTTCCTGAAATGGATTTTATTTTTTCAGATTTGTCATATGGAAGAATGAGTCGTCCAAAATGATCGCCATTTTCTTCGAGAACTGTAATAACTAAATGTACCTTTTCGATGGCCTTGCCATAATCCAAGAGCTCAAATTCGTGTCTGTATTCGCGACAAACAGCATAAGCGTCTTTTTTTATGGCATCCGTAATGGTTGAAGCCGGGTAAAACAACTGATCTTTCTCTTTTCCTGTGAGCGAAACCACCAAAACCAGCAAAAAGCCCATTGACAATAAAACTTTTAGCTTCATCAGTTAGTAATTTTTTTTAGCACTATTTGTTCCGATTCTTTTGCAACAACAATGTCGAAGAAATCTTTTAGCTGTGGGTATTCTGCCGGTAAAAAGAGTGTTTTGCCGATGTTTAAGCGCGTAGAAAGTATAATCCTGTTATCAATCTTTTGAATTCTGTACATAAACATTGCGCTTTTCCCTTCGAGTGTGTACGACTTGCTTTGTGGCAGTTCTTCAACCGTGTACCCATCGGGAACAATCAAATTCAATTGATAAATTTCGTCAGATGCAACGCCAAAATCGACCGGATATTCACGGGTAGGCGATGTAAATGGATTTTTAGTCGTCCGCACAAGCAAAACCGGATCAATGTAAATGATATCAGCATCAGATTCTGACTGATTCTGGAGTTCGATTGTATATCTCTTTTCAAGTTGTTGGTATGCACTGTCAACGTTGGTGTACTTATAATCATTGAATAGTACATCTGTTGAACTATTTCTAAGTTTGTCAAAATATTCCTTCCGGCCGCCGGCCTTTTTCACCGATTCACGAAAATTAAAAGCGTTTAGCCCTGTTTCGCTCGATACAACATTGCCGGAAAATTTGCCCTCTTTTAGTTCCATAAATACCAGGGTATTGCTTGTCGACTTAACATTGGTTAAAGCTACATCGTCAACAATGTCTCTTTTTATCATTCGCCCGGTGCCATTGAGGCACCTGAATGGGAGCAATCCGGCAGATAAATTTACTTCTGTGGCATCAAGAAGAACGGGAATTTCATTAATTACAGCACTGGCAATTACATAATTGCAATCGCTTAAAGTAGCATGCGCCACTGGAAGCATACCATTGTCGCGGGTACTCAGGATAACCGGATTTGCTTCAATACCGGCTTCATTCAACATTGCTATCAGCAATAAATTAATTTCGGCCGAATTGCCATTTTTTTCAGTAAATATTCTCCTTAATGGTTTAGCAGGCATGTAAGATCTGGATCCATTCCATTTTATATTGTGCTGTACATAGTTATAAATAGCTATCATCTTCTGTTTTTCATCAGCTTTTCCATTAATTAGAGAGGCAATCTCATCCTTCGCATAATTGGCCGATTTGATTTGCCCGCCAAAATCTTCATCATTAAGTAAGTCATTGGCAATCTCCTTCCACGAATTGGTATAGCTTTTATATGCCCCTCCAATTTTTGTAAAATCCATTACTGCCAACTCAAATTTCACCTTTGTAGTATAATTATCAAGGGTTGACAGATAGGGTTCCTCTTTCATTGCCGGAACATCATAGGCCGAAAAGTTATAAATTTTTGCCAGATAGGAGATCGAGTGGCTTTCCAGTTGCCGCTGCCCGCCGCCGCTCAATGCACTTCCCGGAGTTATGGTGCTGGAAGTAAAGTTTATGGTCTCGTTTCTGGTTGTATGTTTTGGTGCATTCATTCTGTGATACCCCATTGAAGATTGGTTGTAATCAAAATATTCAGGGTGAATTACCTCATATTGGCTCCATTTGACCGGAATTAAATATTGAAATTCCCATTCCTGAAGGTTCCACAGAAGTGGTGAATATATGGAGTATTTTAAGTCAATCACCGAACCAATTTTTACCGAAGGAAGCGATAGTCGAACCATCTCCCAATATTTATTCTCCCGTTCCTTGAACACCGATTCCTTTTTCATTTCGGTTTTAGCCATTTTGCCATTTTCAATATTGAATGTTGTTCCTTCAACCGCGGCTATTTCCTCCTTATTCTGAGGAGAAGAATAGAGTGGAATGGAAAAATTTCCCCAATCAGTACCTGTTTGCTTTAAAATTTTTATCCTGACAAAACGTTCATAGTTAAGCATGAATCGGTCTTTTTGTTTATCATACTTGATCTCCGAGCTTCCGCTGTCGAAAAGAATTACTGCCACGGCAGTTGTATCCGAATCATAAACAGTCATTTTTAACTCTTCTTCAGAAACTTTCTCGAACTTGATTTTTGGTGGTTGTTGTGCGTAAATTTGAGCAACAACAAAAAAAGAAACGATAAAAAAAGTGATTCGAATTTTCATAAAAAATACAATTTGGGTTTATATTCTTGAAATCATCAATGGTCACTTAAAATATATCCGGATAAATTTGAACATTCTTCATTTGTTAATTAAGGGAGCAATATATTAATAAATATCATTATGTAGCGTTTTTATGTATTTTTTTTTACAATAAAAGCTCATATTTTTTAATTTTCCTGACGTTAATCCCTAAACTGACTTTTCCCCGCCAATTATTCCAAAAACTCCTTATTTTTGCAGCGAACAAAATAGATACAAATATGTACAGAACACATACATGCGGAGAAATCCGCATCAATCATCAGGGTTCAGTGGTAACCCTCGCAGGCTGGGTGCAGCGCGTCAGAAACCTTGGAGGCATGACTTTTATCGATCTTCGCGACCGTTATGGCATTACCCAGTTGGTTTTCGATGAAAAAACGGAGCAGTCGGTTGCCGCAATGGGCAATCAGCTTGGCCGTGAGTATGTGGTTCAGGCAACCGGAACTGTTCGCGAACGCAGCAGCAAAAACAAAAATATCCCGACCGGTGAAGTTGAGCTGGCTGTAACAGCACTGAATATCCTGAATAGCTCGGAAACACCACCGTTTACCATCGAAGATGAGAGCGATGGCGGCGACGAAATCCGCATGAAATACCGTTACCTCGATTTGCGCCGTGCACCTGTTCGCGATACACTTATCCTGCGTTCGAAAATGGCGTTTGCAACCCGCACCTATCTGGATAGTCAAAATTTCATCGAAACCGAAACTCCGGTTCTGATAAAATCAACTCCGGAAGGAGCACGCGATTTTGTAGTTCCTTCGCGCATGAATCCGGGAGAATTTTACGCTTTACCACAATCTCCGCAGCAGTTGAAACAATTGCTGATGGTGGCCGGTTTTGACCGCTATTACCAGATCGTGAAATGTTTCCGCGACGAAGATTTGCGTGCCGACCGTCAGCCCGAATTTACCCAAATCGACTGCGAAATGTCTTTCGTGGAGCAGGAAGACATCCTTAACATGTTCGAAGGCTTGACCAAATACTTGTTCAAAGAAATAAAAGGAATTGAGATAACTGAATTTCCGCGCATGGCTTATTCTGAAGCAATGGAAAGCTACGGATCGGACAAACCGGACATTCGCTTCGGTATGAAAATAAAGAACCTGACTGATTTGGTAAAAAGCAAAGGATTCCCCGTATTCGACGATGCCGAATTCATCGGCGGAATCTGTGCCGAAGGATGCGCTGAATATACCCGCAAACAATTGGATGCGCTGACAGAATGGGTGAAACGTCCGCAGATTGGCGCCAAAGGTTTGGTTTATGCGAAAGTGAATACCGATGGAACCATCAAATCGTCGGTCGATAAATTTTATTCTCCCGAAGATTTGCAGAAATGGGCAGAAGTGTTTGGCGCAAAGCCCGGCGACCTGATTTTACTTCTTTCAGGAGTAAAAGAAAAAATGCTGAAAGCCATTGGCGACATGCGTCTGGAAATGGCCAATCAGCTTGGATTGCGCGATAAAAATGTGTTTCAGCCATTGTGGGTAGTTGATTTTCCATTGTTGGAATGGGACGAGGATACAGCACGTTTCTATGCAATGCATCATCCGTTTACGGCACCGAAACCCGAAGATATAGCACTTCTGGAAACCAATCCGGGAGCCGTTCGTGCCAATGCCTACGATTTGGTGATCAACGGGGTTGAAATTGGCGGAGGTTCTGTCCGTATTTTCGACAAGGCGCTTCAGGCAAAAATGTTTGGAATGCTTGGCTTTACTCCGGAACAAGCTGATTACCAATTTGGGTTCCTGATGGATGCCTTTAAATTCGGAGCTCCGCCTCATGCCGGTATCGCCTTCGGATTCGACCGTTTGACATCGATGTTCGCCGGACTGGAAAGCATCCGCGACACCATCGCCTTCCCAAAAAACAACTCGGGTCGGGATGTGATGATGGACAGCCCATCAACCATTTCCCCGGAGCAGTTGGAGGAGTTGAATTTACTTGTAAATCTGAAAGAGAAAAAGTAATATGCAAACTAAAACAAAGCGGCTGTCTCCATGGAAACAGCCGCTTTGTTTTTTATCATCGAATTGGCAAATTAAAAGAATCCAAGTTCCAACCGGGCTTCTTCGCTCATCATCGATTTGTCCCACGGGGGATCAAAAGTCAATTCAACATCAACAGTTGCCACATTCTCAACCGCCAAAGCCGCCTGACGCACGTCCTCAACCAGCATGTCAGCAACCGGACAGCCGGGAGATGTCAATGTCATTATGATATTTGCCTGGTTGGCATCGTCAACGTCTACATTGTAGATCAATCCCAAATCGTAAATATTGACCGGTATTTCCGGGTCATACACGTCTTTCAGACGTTCAATTATCAAATCAATTCTGGTATCCATCACTCAATCTCCTTTTTCTGAAATTCTATTGTATGCAACAGCATAGAGTTTAATTTGTTTGATCATGGCCAATAAACCGTTCGACCGGGTCGGTGAAAGATGTTGTTTCAGACCGATTTCGTCGATAAAAAAAAGTTCATTGTTGAGTATTTCCTGCGGAGTCCGGTTCGAAACTACCCGCAGCAATAGGGCAACCAATCCTTTCACAATTACCGCATCACTTTCGCCGCGAAAAATGATTTTCCCATCCTGGAAATCAGAAACAAGCCAAACCCTCGACTGACAACCTTTTATTATATACTGATCTATTTTGTCTTTCGGATCCAGATCTTTCAAATCGTTGCCCAACTCAATCAGGTAACTGTATTTATCCATCCAGTCTTCGAAAGCTGAAAACTCTCCGACGATCTCTTTTTGTATTTCGTTTATTGTCATGAACTAAGGCTTAAAGGATGCAAATGTCGTTATTTTTTGTGTTCCTGCAATAAAAAAACGGTATTCGCGAGGTAAACAAATTGCTAAATATTTTCAAGTCGGTAATAAATGGAAATTATCCTGAAAATATTTTCGCTCAAAATAGCGCGATCCCAATTTTGAATGGATCTAAATTACAAAGAAGCCATTACCATTGGATTTCAAAATTGTAACTTTAAGAAATATTACAGTTTTATAAATTCAATTTCACTTAAAAATATTTGCACATGGAATTAGCAGGATCACAGACAGAAAAAAATCTGTTGAAAGCATTTGCAGGCGAATCGCAGGCCCGCAACCGTTATGAGTTTGCAGCAAAAGTTGCACAGAAAGAAGGATTGGAGCAAATTGCCGCCCTCTTTTTGGAAACTGCAGAGAACGAACGTTCACATGCCAAACAGTTTTTCAAACAACTGGAAGGACGTATGGTGGAAATTACAGCCACCTATCCGGCAGGAAAAATCGGAACAACAATGGAAAACCTGAAGGCTGCTGCTGAAGGAGAAAACGAAGAATGGACCGAATTGTATCCTGAATTTGCACGTATTGCCGACGAAGAAGGATTCAAGAGAATCGGCTTATTGTTCAGGTCGATAGCCAAAATTGAACAAGCCCACGAAGAACGCTACCGCAAATTGTACCAAAACCTCGAAGAAGGAAAAGTATTTGAGCGCGAAGGAAAAGTTGTATGGAAATGCCGTGTTTGCGGATTCCTGCACGAATCGGCCAAACCACCATTGAAATGCCCTGTTTGCGAACATTCACAAGCCTATTTCGAAATCGAAGCTGATAATTTTTAGGCAGAAATTAACCACGGATTTCACGGATTTACGCAAATTAAAATCTGTGATAATCTGTGAAATCCGTGGTTGAAAATTTTACTTCAGATTTTTAATTCTTTCCATCGCATCCAGCACATTGGCCCGGTCGGCAAATGCTGAAAATCGGAAATAACCTTCGCCCGACGGGCCAAATCCGGAACCGGGCGTACCGACCACATTGGCTTCGTTCAGCAGCTTATCGAAGAAGTCCCATGATTTCATACTGTCAGGCGTTTTAACCCACACATAAGGCGCATTTACGCCACCAAATACGGTGAATCCGGTTTCTTTCAGACTTTCAAGCATGATTCGGGCATTTTCCAGGTAATAATCAACCACTTCTTTTACCTGTTTTTTGCCTTCTTCGGTGTAAATTGCAGCTGCTGCTTTCTGCACCGGATAAGATACTCCGTTGAATTTGGTAGTATGGCGGCGGTTCCAAAGCGGTTTTACCTGATGGGCATTTCCTTCGCTGTCATAAGCTTTCAGTTCTTTTGGAATAACTGTAAACGCGCAACGTGTTCCGGTGAATCCGGCGGTTTTCGAGAAGCTGCGGAATTCCAATGCAACTTCTTTTGCGCCTTCAATTTCAAATATTGAACGGGGAATCGAATCGTCGGTAATGTAGGATTCATAAGCTGCATCGTACAGAATAATG
>Ga0208968_1001122_pt1 | contig 14950 bp, 8 predicted proteins | sample RifOxyA3_FD_184031 | JGI IMG/M metagenome (GOLD analysis project Ga0208968, IMG submission 184031) | Groundwater microbial communities from Rifle, Colorado - Rifle Oxygen_injection A3 (SPAdes) | ecosystem: Environmental > Aquatic > Deep subsurface > Groundwater | place: Rifle, Colorado, United...
TCCCGCGGGTGCCGGAGCGAGCCGCTCCGGCCACTCTACCGCAGCCCGCGAGTAACATCAACCTATGATCGGCCGGTCCGTCGGCCGGGGGGCGCTCGCGCATGACGCTTCGCCACGGCTCAGCGCAGGCGCAGGTTGCGGACCTGGTCGAGGTAGTAACGGTAGTTCTCCAGCGACGTGTCGGGCGTGATCAGGTGGTCGGGCATGAGCACCAGGCCGCCCTCTTTCAGCAGCGGAATGTGCCGCTGCAGTTCCGCGTCGATGGCCGCCGGACCTTTCTCAATCACCAGCTTGTCATAGCCTCCGATCATGCGCAGTTCGCGGCCGAAGCGTTGCCGGAAATGCTCCGGCGTCGCGCCCCAGGTCCCGGGCTCGATGGGGAACAACAGGTTGATCCCGGAATCCATCCAGTTCGGGGTTAGCGGTTCGACCATGCCGTCCGAATCCAGTCCGTAGAGGGGAACCTTGAACTCGTTGAGCTTGCTGCGGATCTTGCGATAGCCCTGCGTCACGCAACGGTCGAAGATCGTGGGGCTGACCAACGGCCCGGTCTTGCCGCAGATATCCTCCCAGCCGAATCCCAGGTCCGGCGTGACCCCGGCCGCCTTCATGCGCGGCAGCACCTGGTCCAGACCCCAGCAGGTCAGATCCGCGAGCGTGTTGACCATGTCCGCGTAGCAGTCCGGGGCGTCATACATCAGGTAGGACATGTTCTCTACGCCCATCCAGTTGCGGATCCAGCCCATCATGGACGCCGTCCCCACAAGAATGGGCAACCCGGAGGCATCGACGTTGCGGATCTGCTGGTCGAGATTGGCCGGAACCCGGGCCGGGTCGGGCTGCAGGCGCTTCTTGTATTCCGGCCAGTCGGTGGCCGTTTTAAGAGTGAAATCCATGTAGTGCGGGATGCAACTGCGCTGCTTCCAGGCCTGCTGGATCACTCCGTCCTTGGCGCGGAAGACACGGTACTCCGCAGTTTCCCGGAGTGTCTCCTCCGTGAACTCCGGCAGCAGCCCGAGGTTGATTCCGATTCCCGTCCACATCGGCACGGCGCCGAAGAACTGGTGGATGTTGGCGCCCTCAGGCAGCCCTTCGCGCTTCCAACGCTCCAGGGTTTCCGGCCAGCCGGTCCAGTGGATCACCGGCATGCGGTCGAACTCGCCGTAGTGCATGATGTTCTGCCAGAGTTCGCGTGTGGTCATGGTGCGCTATCTCCCTTAGTTCTCAACCTGTGCGGGCAAATCCGGCGTCGTGGACGTACGGCCGCGGTGGCTCGGCGCGTCCCGCGCCGAAGCGGGGTACCTCGGCCGGTCCCCGGTCGAGAGCCTCGGTCCGGGACGGACCCGAGCACCCTGCCGCGGTCCCGGAGGTCCCGCGCCACTGCCAGCCGGCGCCTACCGCGTGCCGCCGTCCGCCGTCGCGGCCGGCAGTGTGAGCACGCGCACGTTCGCAACTACACCATTAAGGAAATAGTCCTTGCCGCCGGCGACGCCGATGCGCAGGTCACCTTTCCACGGTGCAGGCAGCGCGCAGTCCTTGATTTCCTGCGGCAACCCGTCGATCAGCAGCCGCGCCTGTTTTCCGTCGTGTTCATAGCGTACGGTACTGAACCGGCCGAGCGGCAGCGGTTCGCGCGACGTGAGGTAGGTGGCCTTGTCCGGGCCGGTCCCGGCAAAGTGTTCCACCACGACGCGCAGTTGTTGATTGAGCATCATCCGGAACCCCGAGTTCTGGTACGAGCCGCACTCGACGAGCCCGCCGAAGTAGCCGCCGGGCGTGCCATCGGGCGCGACCTCGATTTCGACCGCGACCGGTGCACCGTCGGCGAGCGGGCCGGTGTCGAGACGGGCGGTCAGACCCTGGCCGCCGCTCAGGCGCAGTCCGGCACGGCCATTGAGTGTGGCGGGCGTTCCGGCGCCTTGGAGTGGCGAACCGCCGGCGGTCGCCGGGACCGTGCCGTCGGCGAAACGGCCACAATCCCACGCGGCCGCGGTACGCGCCCCGCCGTTGTCCTCGACCCCGAACGTGACCGCCACCAGGACCAGTTGCGTTTCAGCCAGGTTTGCGATCACCTCGACGGAGGCGATGGGCGTGTCCGGGTGCGGGTTATCCCAAGGCATGCTGTAGATGCCGATCGGCGCGGTCTTCTCGTTGCGTCCAGTCCAGGCGACCTGCGCGCCCGCCAGCGGCGCCGGGTTCCACCAGTCGGCAATCTCCTGGCCTTGCCGGACGGGGATCGTCACGCGCGTGCCGTCGGTGTAGACCACCTCGTACCGCGCCACCTCGATGCCGTAGCCGCCGGGCGATGTCCAGCAACCGGCGTGCAGGAACCAGACCCGGTCGGCTTTGACGCCGCCGCCGGCGATCCCGCGCGCTTCGGTCGGCGCTTCCGGCCCGTGCGGGCCGCCGCGGAACGTCAGCACCGCTTTGCCGTCGTTGGCCTTCGGATCGAGCAGCCGGAACGTGGCGCCGCTGAAGTTCACCTCCGCGGGGAACGTTTCGCCCGCGACCGCCATGCCGCCCACCTTGCCGGTGTGGTTGATGAGGAAGTAGCGCATGTCGTTGTCACCCTGGTCGGTCCAGCCTCCCTGGCCGTCGCCCGCGACCTCGTCGCAGTAGGATCGGTTCGCGTGCGGCGCGAGGTCGAGATACGCGAAGCGGTAGCGTTTCGAGGGCGCGATGCGGAATCCGGCGCCGATGTTCCGCGCCAGGCAGCTCACCAGGCGCGTGACGCGCTCCGTCTCGGCGGCCAGGGCCTTGTCCCAGGCGAACTGGTCGATCACCACCCAGCCTTTGCCCACAGGCACGGCCACCAGCAGTGCGGGCTCGGTCAGCAGCACCGCCGCGTGCAGGCCGGGCGTGGTCAGTCCCGGGCCGCCGAGCGACGCGGTGGCCTTGCCGCCACGCGCCCAGTACAGGTCGCTGCTGCCGATGCCGGCGGTGAACGGATGCTCGCCGCGTCGCACGCAGCCGAGAGCGCCTTTCGGCAGCGCCGCGAACTCCGGCTGCCATGGCAGCAGCGGCGCCACGGCGGTTGCGGTGTTCGCATCCAACCCGCGCAGCCACAGGACGCCGCCGGCTTCGACTTCACCGCGCAGGCGCTGCAATTCGGTTGGATTCGGCGGGTTGCCGGCGTCGATCAGCACCGGTCCGGCCCCGTCGAGACCGTCGGTGGTCATCACGCTGCAGGCGGCGAGCACGCCACGCGCGTCCGTCGAGACTCCCGCAGCCAGGCGCAGCGCCGGGGCGGGCTCAGCGGGAGCGGCGGCCAGGACGGCGCGCACGGCCTGAGCGAGGATGCGGCCGGCGGCGGGTTCGACCGCGACGCGGTCCGCTAGCAGGTACTGGCAGAACGTGACCGCGCCCTTGCCGTGCCGCAGTTCGGCGAGCGGTGACCAGTGCATGCCGTAGCGGCCGCCGCTGGCGGCGGCAGGTGCGGACGGGCCGGCGGAAGGGCGCACCAGGCTTTCCGTGACCACTAGGTGGTCCGGGCGCCAGAAGCGCAACTGCCCGTCGGCCAGTCCGGCCAGGGCGGGGTGCTCAGCCTGGCGCCAACTGAATGAGGCGGCGTGCTTCGGGTCAATGTCCGGTTGGCCGGGGACGAACAGGTCGAGAGCGGTCTGGTGCAGCACCAGCACGCGCCCGCCGCGCTCCGCGAAGCGTGCCGCAGCGGGAAGGTCCGCCTTGGCCGCCACGCCTTCACCGATCACCAGCAGGCGTTTGCCGGCCAGCGCGGCGTCGTCGCACGGGCCGGGCGTCAGTGTCAAGCCCAGGGTGGCGAGGACCTTCACGGTAGCGCCGTCAGGGGCGTCAACCAGGGCGACGGCCGCGGCGTCGGCCCCCGCCAGGCTGGCCCTTGGGCTTACCCACAGATCCTCTTCGTGGCGGCCCAACTCGTACGGCCACGGGCCGCGCATGCAGCACAGGCGCACGACCAGCCGGCCGCGGACCTGTTCCGAGACCGACGGCGGCTTGATGATGATGGTGACTTCCTTCGACTCGCCCGGCTCGACGTGGCAGGGGATATGCCGCTCGGCCCACACTTCGCGGCCGTCGATCAGCAGGCCCGCCTGGACATGGACATCGTTCCACGACATCGTGTGGTCGTTGGCGACGAAGAAGCGGCGTGGGAACTCCTCGCCGCCGAACGCCGTCGGATAGTAGTCGAGCGGTGCGACCAGCACGAACGGCATGAGTTGACGCCCGATACCGGTCCACGGGTTCAGGCAGGCCACGCCGGCGGCGCGGTAGTGGTCGGTGCTCATCTTGACCATGCGGATCCAGGCATTGTCCTCGCGCGGCATGATCTGGTCGCGGCCGTTCATGGCTTGCCAGCGCCACTTGGTGACATCGTAGGCGTCGTCGCCCGCATAGGAGGTGTAGCGTTCCGGCTCGTCGCCGTCCTGGCAGTAGTACTCGCCGATCATCAGCGGCCGGTCCCAGGTGAAGTCGGCACGCCAGGAGTGGTTCGGGCCGTCCTTCTTCAGCCACGCGAGGTCGTTTGGCACGACCCAGCCGCTGTTGTCGTATTTCTTGCCGACCGTGCCCGCGTCGCCTTCCGGGTAGTGGATACCGATCGTGTCGAGCCGCCCGGCCCAGGTGATCTCGGCGTCGCCCTGGAGCAGACGCGTCGGGTCCTCGGCGCGCACTGCTTTCACGAGCGGGTCAGCCGCGGCCATGTGCTCCGGACTGGTGCTGTCCCAGAACGTCTCGTTGGTCATGCTCCACAGGATGACCGACGGATGGTTGCGGTGCCGGCGTACGAGCCGGCGCATGGTCTCGGCCGTGTTCGGCACCCACGCGTCGGCCTGCGCGATGGGGAACGGGACGTTGCTGTTCTGGTAGAATCCCCAGAACTCGGGGATCACCATCAACCCGATCGCGTCCGCCGCCGCCAGGACATGCGGACTGATGAACTGCAGGTGCTGGCGGATGCAGTTGAAGTTCGTGATCTCGTCGCGGACGTTGGGGAACACGCGGTCGCGCGGGGTGCCGGGCCCGGTCAGCCAACTGTTGCGCAGCAGGACCTGGCGCCGGCCGTTGAGCAGGAAGTCGCGGCCCTTGGCGGTGAACTCGCGGAACCCGAACGTCGTCGCGAACCGGTCGGTCACGGAGTCGCCCTGGCGCAGCTCCGCGACCGCACGGTGCAGGTTGGGCGTGCCCGGACTCCACAGCAACGCCGCGAGCCAGTCGGCGCCCGCCGTGACCGTGCGCGTCTCGCCCGGCGGCACGGTGAGGGGCGGCGCTGCGAGCGAGAGCTGAGCCACACCGTTGGGGTCGATGATGGTGACCATCGGCGTGCCCGTGCGCGCGTCGGCGCCGGCGTTCACCAGAGTCAGTTCAACATCGATGTGCTTGTTGGTCACGGACGTCTTCACGAACACGTCGTCGACGCGCAGTTCCGGTACGAACTCGAGCCGGACGGAGTCCCAGATGCCTGGCATCGTACCGGCGATGGGCGCGGTGAACGTCTTGCGGTCCGGGTCCCACAGCGCGGCGCGGCCGGTCACGCCGATCACCAGTTCATTGGCGCCCGGGCGTAAGGCTTGCGTGACGTCGTAGGTGTTCGGGGCCATGCCGAGGTCCGAGCCGCCGACCTTGGCGCCGTTCAGCCACAGCGCACTGCGCCAGGCAATGCCGTCGCAGCGCAGCAGCGCTCGCTGTCCCTGCGGCACGCCACCGGGCACGTCGAAGGTGCGGCGGAACCACGCCGCCTGTTTGTCGGCGCGCGCCGGGCTCCTGCCGTCCTCGGCGATCACCTTCTTCAGGTCCGCGAAGTACGGGCCGATATCGTTGCTGTCGATCAGCCCGGTCTCAGGGTGCGGCACCGGGTGCGGTTTCCAGCCGTCGGCCGGCGGCGGGAACGGCAGCGCCAGTTCGGCCGGGCGCGCTTCCCAGGTGCCGGCCAGGTCGAATGCCGCGCGTGGCCCCTCGGCGACAGGACCGGGCGCTACGGGCGTTTCCGCCGCGCTGAGTCCGGCGCAGGCGATGAGGGGCAGGAGCGGGAACATGCGCGCGACCTGCCACGCGATCGTTCCAGCGCAGGCTGGGGCTGAATGCGTCATCGTTGGTGTCCTTGTTTCGTTGGGAGAAATTCGGAGGGGAAGATAACGCCCTGGCGTGGCGAAACAAGAACAGGCGTGTGGATGCGGACGCGGAAGCGTTCCCGGCTGCGTCATGCCGCGCCCGCGGATGAGAAGCCCGCACACCTCACGCTGACTGGCCATAAGGAATACCTCGGTGGTGTGTGGAAAGTGGAACTCATGGATGCCAAGACGGTTACAGCGTTAGAAGGCAGCCGGCCGGCACTGACCATGCGCGCACTCGGCCAGGGCACGGTGGCATACCTGGCCGGGACCGGGCCGGGCTACCCGGACGAAGGGTTCATGGCGTCGGTCCTGCACGCGTTGGGAAAGGGTCCCTCGTATACGGTCTCCGCTGGTCGTGCGGACGCCGCACTGCTGTGCACGCTGCGCGGCAAGCCGGGGGCAGGTGGTCCTCCACGTCTGCGACCTGTCGGCACGCGTGAACGGCAAGGCGGTTGACGTGGATACCCCCGAGTACACCGACCTCAATCCGTCCGCGGATGGCGTGACGGTCACGTTGCCGTTCCCCATGCAGCCGACGAACGTGCGCGCGTTGCCTGTCGGCACGCTCGTGTCGAGCGAGTGGAAGGACGGCGTGTTGCGGCTCGGTTTCGAGACGTTGCAGTCGCACGCGGCGGTGATCGTGGATGCGGACGTCGCAGCACCGTTGCCGTTGCTGCCTGTGGCGACCGCGTCGAACCCGACACGGTTCCATCCGGCGGGCGCGAACTTCGCATTCGCTGACGATTTCGAGGACACCGCGCCCGGCAGTCCGCCGGACAAGCCGTGGCTGGCGTGGAACCGCAACGGCACCGCGATCACCGTGACCAAAGACTTCGCCGCGAGCGGGCGGCGTTCGCTGCAGTTCACCGAAGCGCCGGGATCGAGCTTCTTTCCGTACATGCATGTCCCGGTCTCGCCGTTCCGGCGCGGGACTGCGCGCAGGTTTGCATCAGGCCGGTCGCGAAGGATCTGTCAAGGAGCCCGCATCGACGCGCCCTAAAAGGCGGCACTCAGACGGAAACGCCGGAGTAACAGATTTGGTATGACCGTGCGGTCGTTGCCCGGGAGGGGGGCGCTGACGCATCACCGGATTTCCGGCGCGAGGGTGGCAGCGGGGACGCCGTGAGCTACACTACGCATGGTCTCGTAGTGGCCGTTAGCTCAGGCTTCTTGTTGCGGAATCGAGAGCCGGATAGGGAGTCAGTTGCAAGGAGGTAGCCGGATGATCCCGACCGTCGACTTCTTCGGAACACAGGTCAGCAGGCTGTTCCTGGGGGACAACCCCATCAACGGGCACAGTTACATCCCGGATATCTGCTCCGGCGACGAGATGATGGACTACTTCACGGCGCAGCGTGTGGTCGAGTCGTTCTTCGCGGCCGAGAAGCTGGGCTATACCACTTGCCTGCCGCTGGCTAACGGCTTCATGCTGCGCGTGATCCGGCAGCACCGGAACGAGGGCGGGAAGATGAATTGGATCTTCCAGCCCTTTCCGCCTATTGCCATCGAGGTGAATGTGCGCCAGATGATGGAGTGCAATCCGATCGCCACGTATCATCAGGGCACCACCACCGATGGCTTGGTCGAGGCCGGGAAAGTCGATGTCCTGCGCGACAACATCAAGAAGCTCAAGGCATTGGGCAAGCCGGTGGGGTTGGGGACGCACGTGCCGGAGACCATTTTGCGCTCGGAGGACGAGGACTGGGGCGTGGATTTCTACATGGCGTGCCTGCACAACACCCGCAAGCGGGGCGGCGAAGCGAGTTCCTTCATCACCGGCAAGAAGAAGCATCTGAAGTTCTTCATGGAAGACCGACCGGAGATGTTCAAGGTGGTACGGCAGGTACAGAAGCCGTGTATCGTCTTCAAGGTCCTGGCCGGCGGGCAGATCTTCTACGACAAGACGCCCGCGGAGATTCCGGGCGTGGTGGAAGCGACGTTCCGCGAGACGTTTGCGAACATCAAGCCGACCGACCTGGCGACCGTTGGTTTCTTCCAGCGGGACACGGACCAACTGAAGGAAAACGCCGAGATCGTCAGGCGCGTGCTCGGTGCGTGAGCGGGCGGTGGCTCGGCGCGTCTCGCGCTGAAGCGGGGTGCTCGGGCCGGTTCCCGGCCGAGGACCTCGGGGCGGAACGGCCCCGAGCACCTTGCTGCGGTCCCGGAGGTCCCGCGCCACGGGCCGCTCAGTGCCTGACCCGCGCGGCTGTTGGCGAAAGGATGTGAGATGAGAAGCAAGGTCATTGCCGGGGCTGTGTTGCTGTTCGTCGTGCAGGTGCAGGGCGTGGACCTGCTGCGCGAGACGGACACGCCGAACCTGGGCGTCAGCATTCCGTTCAGCCTTGCCGACAGCGAATGGCGCAGCAAGCGGATGGTCTGTCCGGACAAGCTGACGGGTGCCGAGCGGACCTGGTCCGGACCGGACTTCTTCGAGGGCGAATACGGCAAGCCGTGCGTGTTCAGCGAGGACTGGGTCAAGGACTTCGGCTATGCCAGTGGACCCTACAAGGTCGAGGGCGGGGCTCTGATCTTCACGACTGCGGCAAAGGGGTTCTCCTTCGGGTTCGGACCTGAGCCCGGCAAGGATGACGGGCGTCCGGCGATTCGGTTTGGCTTCAACTGGGGCGGGCACAACAAGGATCTCTACCGTCTGCGCATGGAGATCGAGCAGAGCGTGGACGAGTCGGAGTGGGGCTTTGAGCTGGCGAAGCCGAAGGGCGACGGGTACAGCGGCAAGCCGAAGGCGTTCAAGGTCAAGGGCAAAGGACCGCTGGTCGTTGAGGAGGACATCGGGCTGGTGCGCGAGGCCACGACGCAGTTTGCGTCCGGGTTCCGGTTCACGTGCACGACGCCCGGGAGCGAGATCAGGATCAGGAGCCTGAAGATCGCGTCCGGTTCCGCCATGGTCTGCTTCCGCAAGACGTTCGAACTGCCCAGCGTGCCTGTTGCGGCGCACTGCACGTTTGCCGACACGGAGGTGTTCAGTCTGCACGTCAACGGGAAGCTCGTCCAATCCGGCACCGGCATCTACCCCTGTGGCATTGTGAAAACTGTCGACTTGACGCCGTTCCTGCAGGCCGGGACGAACGCGCTGGCGTTTGAGCGCGAATATGTTACGTGGGTGGCGCGCAGTCCCGATTTGCTGTTCGAGGGCATGGCCGTGGACCGCGATGGCCAGATCACGCGGATCCTCGGTGACGCGTCGTGGCGCTGTTCGGTGACGCGGCAGGACGGCTGGGTGGCGCCCGCGTTCGACGACTCGGCCTGGGCGGCGCCCGTGTTGAACGACCGGACAATTGAGAGTGACATGGCCGATGGCAAGCGCGTGTTCATTGGCGTGAACCCGAAGTACATGGGGCTGCTCGACACCGGACCGGTCGGTCGGGCGTATCCCGTGTTCGACGTCGGCGAGACGCCGCAGTTTTGGGCCAGGCTTCCAATCGGCGTCAAGAGCACGTTCGATGTCGCGCTCGATGTCTGCAAGGGCGGCACCGACGAGGTGATCGAGAGCATCAAGGGCGAGGCGATCCCCGCTGAGGGCAACGTTGCCGCCTGGTCGTTCGCGCCGAAGATTCGCGAGGCCGGGCCGTACAGGTTGCTCTGGCGTTTGGTCGGGAAGGATGGCAGCGCGGTCGAGACGCGGCGTGACGAACTGGTGCTCGTCGGGCCGGTGCCGCAGGACGAGGTGGCGTTGGCGGACTTCGAAGCAAACTTCGAGCGCCGTCTGAAACTCGTCACGAAGATCGACTGCGCCGCGCCCGCACCGCCGGAGACCGAGTTCATCGATCACGCCGGAATGTACAACGCGCCGGCGATCAACAAGGGCAAGGTCGTGGAGCAGGACGGCATGCGCTACCGCGAGACGGGCACGGGCCGCTGGGACTACTTCGCGTACCGTCTGCACCTGCGTGAGCGCGGCGAACCGTACCTGGCCGAGATCGTCGTGCCTGACAACAAGGACCGCTACATCTATTCCGGGATCACGGAGAACTACCCCGTCGGGTTCATGAACAATGTCCCGTCCGGTTCGACCGGTTGGTACACGGCGACGGGCACCTGCTACACGGGCGTCCGCTATCCGCTGTCCGGCGGCACGAAGAAGCTGCGGTACGTGTTCTTCCCGGCGAGCTTCAACTCGTCCGTGGTCGTGATGAGCGGTTTCGGCGGGCACCCGGCCGCGGCGTGCGAGATCAACATCTACAAGATCGAGGGCGGTCTGCCGGCGCTGAAGGTCCCGGAGACGGAGCGGATGTTCGGCTCGCACAACGAGCGTATGTCCACCATGCGCCTGACCACCGGCATGTGCGAACTGCCCGGCGAGTTCGACAAGGGTTTGGCCGTCGGTCCGCACCGCGACGCGTACTGTAATTGGTATAGGACCCTGGCACGCAAGATCGCCCTGCTGCGCTTTCAGGGCTACAACATGTCGGTCGAGGGCGTTTACATGTACAACCAGGGCGAGTATCCCTCGATCAAGCACAATGTGCGGGTGGCGGATGGCGCCGATGTCGATCCGGTCGCCTTGATGATCAGGATGTACAACCTCAACCGCATCAAGGTCTTGCTGGGCTTCGAGTACTTCGCTTCGCCTCAGGTCTATATCCAAGGCAAGGCCGGGATCAGCGAGCGGCGCATGTGGGCGGGCGAGCGCTCGACCCGCCTCGTGGACCGCTATGGACGTCAACTCGTCGGGTACATGAACAGCGGCTTCAATTTCCTCAACCCCGACGTATCGGCCATCATGCTCGATTGTCTCTCCGAAATCTACCGGCGGTACGATGGCGCGGGTGACATCGCCGGGCTGTTCCTGGTCAACGGCTTCTGGTGGCTCCCCTCCTTCAACACGGGCGCATTTCCGGATCTCACCGACTTGGAGATCGGCTACGACGACGACACCGTTGAACGGTTCGAGACGGAGACTGGAATCAAACTGGGAATCGACCCGAAGGCGGCGCAACGCTTCCAGAAGCGCTATGAACTCATCACCTCCAAGCACCTTCAGGACTGGCTGGTCTGGCGCGCGCGGACGATGAAGGATTTCTACGGGCAGATCGCCGCGCGCATCCAGGCTGGCAAGTCGAAGTGGCGGCTCTACCAGTTCCCGACAGTCGACTCCCGGCAGCAGACGCCGTTTCTCGACCCGGACTCGAGGCGGGCGGAGCGTGACGCGTACATGGCGAAACGCTTCAAGGAGTTCGGCGCGCCGCTGGACCTGTACCGGACGCAACGCGACTCCACGATGGTCGTGCCGCTCGGGTGCTGGTCGAAGTTCGGTGCGCCCGGCGAGAACTTCGACTACGTCTATGGATGGAACAAGAACCCCGGCTCGCGGGCCATCGTCGAGGAACTGGGCACATTCTACGCCGGGACCTGCAACGGATTGGACGAGGTCGACTCGCCCGCCGATGCGGCCAAGCAGTGGCTGTTCAAGGGCACGGCTCGCGGCGTGTTCACGCCTCGGGCCGTCGAGGACCGCGCCATGAACGAGTTTGTCGACGCGACGATGTCCGCACGCGTGCCGACGGTCGTATTCGATCAGTGGCTCGACTGCAATCTGGAGACCGGGTTCGGCGCGCAGCTCCGGCGTTTCGCCAGGTCGTACTACGCCACGCCGGATGTCGCGTTCGGGATGGTTCCGGCTGAGGCGTGCAAGGGTGTTTTCGCGCAGACCGCAGCGCTCCCGGACGGTGCGACTTGTCTGCGCCTCGTCAACAACTCGCCGTATCCGTCGACCGGTCACGTGAAGGCGTCGGCCAAGTCGGTCTACGACCTGGTCTGCGACCGCGAGATGCCGTTGACGGTGGACGGCAAGTTCGAGTTGGCGCTGAAGCCGTGCGACGTCCGCGTCTTCCGCATCTCCGGGCCTGAGGGTGCGGTCGAGTGCCGGTTCGCGTTTGCCGCCGCGGTTGAGCGCGAGTTGTTCGACCAGGCGCAATTCGTCCTCAAACAAGAGACGCTCCTGCGGCAGGTCCCCGGCGACATGGTGGCGCGGATGTACAATGGCGTGGCGTGCAGCGACGCATTCGCGCTCTGGACCGCGATGGACGACTTCGAGGTGCTGGCCCACGTCCGCGCGGGAAAACTCATGCTGAAGGCGATCGAGAACCAGAAGGCCTTTCTCGGTGCTTTGGACACGACGGGCGTCGGGCGGATCGACTGCGGCGCGTCCAGCGTCTTCACCGACGCGAAGGGCAATCGCTGGCTCCCTGACCAGGAGTTCAGGGGCAACGAGGCGTATGGCAATATCGGCGGGAATGTGGTCAACCGGGGCAACATCGAGATCCGGGACGACGTCGCGCCCGGCATCTACCGGACCGAAATCTATGCCGGCAAGCTCGGCTACGTGATCCCGCTTCCGCCCGGCAAGTACGACGTCCGGCTGCATTTCGCCGAGACGTACATCAACAACACCAAACCGGGGATGCGGCTGTTCAGCGTCTCGGTTGCCGGACGGATGGTCGACGAGCGTGTCGACATTCTCGCCAAGGCGGGTGCGGCGAACACGCCGTACATCCTGGCGGTCAAGGACGTGTCGCCTTCGGTCGAGGGCATTCTCAAGGTGGAGCTGCTCGGCAACGCCTGCATCAATGGAATCGAGGTCGAGCGATGCAGATGAGGGCAGGCCGTCTGGTGCTGGTTCTCGCGGGCGTGCTGGCACTGCTGGCGCCGGCGTTGGCACGCGGCCAGGCGCTGGAGTTCGGCACGAACGGCGCCTGGGGCACGGTCAAGACACCGGCCTATGATGCGGTCGTGGACCGGAATGGCAGTCTTGTCGTGAACGTCCACGACACCGCCGCGTTCAAGTGCTCGCTGATCCGCCAATGGGTGGCGTTTCAGTCCTTTCCGCAGATCCGGTTGATGGACGCGGAGAAGGTCGTCGCCGCGGATGGTACGTCGGTCAGCCTCCGATTTCGGTATCACTGGGACGACGCGTCCGTGATGGAGACGCTGCGGTTCGGTTGTGGGGGTGTCGACATCGACTACGAGTTCTCGCCGTGGCAGGCGAGGAACCTGGGGTTCGTCGCCGGCTACATCGAACCGGCCAGTCCGCCCAAGGAGCAGGTGCATTTCGTCGGGCTGGACGCGCACCCGGACCTCGACCGGCTCCTCGATGTCGACGTGGCGACGACGCAGGGCCGGGAGCGCTTCCGCGCGCTCTCGCTGCGCGGCGCCGGGCCGTACACGGTTGACATCATTGGCACTGGCGATTCGCTGTTCACGATCGAGTCCTTCCCCAAGATGCTTCTGCACAACAGCGGTCCGCCCGGCACGTGGCGGACGACGTATGTGGCTGGCGAGACGCTACGGATCTCATATCTGTTCTTTATTTCGTTATCGGATGGGCACAACCTCCCGGAGTCGAAGGTCGAGTTCCGCGAGTGAGGACGTGTCGGTTGGGTCCGTTTTGGGGCCCGTGCCTGGCGCCACGGTACGACCGCTCCGGTGGACAGAACAGCAAAGGAGACTTGAGACTGTGCAGATGACGCATTCACTTCACCGTGCGATTCGCCTTGTTTCCCTCTGTGCAGCCGTGTTGCTCTGGGCGCAGTACGGTTTGGCGGCGGATCTGTTCCTCGATCCGGCGCCGGAAGGGACATTCAGTCTGATCGTCATTCCCGACACGCAGGGTTACCGCGGCGCAGGGACCAAGGCCCAGCCGAAGAGTACCGACGAGGTCACGAACGTCGCGTTCGACACGCAGACGCGCTGGATCGTCGAGAACCTGCAGCCGCAGCGCGTTGTGTTCGTGAGCCATGTCGGTGACATTGTGGACAAGAACGTGCCGGAGCAGTGGGCCGTGGCGCGGCGCTGCATGGACCGGCTGCACGGGGCCGTGCCGTACGGGATCGCTCCGGGCAACCACGACATGGCTGGCGACGGTAACACGGCACTGTTCCAGGCGCAATTCGGCGCGGCGCGGTTCGCGGACCAGCCATGGTACGCGGGGACGTTCACCAGTACGGGCGACCCGGCGATCTCGGGCAACAACGCCAACAGTTGCCAGTTGTTCTCTGCCGGCGGTCTGGACTTTGTGATCCTGCATCTGGAGTGCAACGCCCCCGACGACGTGCTGCAGTGGGCCGAGGCCACGCTGCGCCAGTACGCGTCGCGTCGCGCCATCGTCACCACGCACATGGATCTCGGGCCGCTGGACGCGCCCAAGACCAACGCCGAGTTCATAACCGCGCCGCGGGGGCGGATGCGGTGGGCGAAGCGGCACGGGGCGCAGGGCAACTCGCCGCAGCAGCTATGGGACGAGCTCTGGCGCAAGCCCCCGAACCTGTTCCTGATCCTCTCGGGAGACCAGAGCCGGCCGGAGGCGATGCACCTGGTCTCGCAGAACGACGCCGGCAAGCCGGTTCACGAACTGATGTCGGACTACGGGTCGGCCTACTGGCTGCGCATCTACCGGTTCGTGCCGAGCCGGAACCGCATCCAGGTCCTCACCGTCGACGCCCGCGACGGACGCCGTTGCGCGGGCACGAAGAGCAATCCCGACCCGGCGTCGCACGAGTTCGAGATCGAATGCGATCTGGGCGCGCCTGCCGCCCCCGCGGCCCCGTGACACGGCATACGTCCTCACCCGAATGCTACTAGCCTGGCCTATTCACGAGTCTGACGGACTCGTGAATAAGCCACTTGCGCCGCAAGCACTTGCGTCGCAGGCTACGGTTCTCGTTCGTGGACATTCCCGTCCACTGAACGAGTCTCCTCGGTACGCCGCCCGGCCTCCGGGCGGCATACCCAGAAGGCGGGCGGAGGGCCGCCCGCGGTTATGTTGCGCGCAACATAACCGCGGTAATGTTGCGCGGTTGGTTATGTTGCGTCAGACGCCCCCGGAGCTATGGGGGTTGCGGTTT
>Ga0208968_1001125_pt1 | contig 14910 bp, 12 predicted proteins | sample RifOxyA3_FD_184031 | JGI IMG/M metagenome (GOLD analysis project Ga0208968, IMG submission 184031) | Groundwater microbial communities from Rifle, Colorado - Rifle Oxygen_injection A3 (SPAdes) | ecosystem: Environmental > Aquatic > Deep subsurface > Groundwater | place: Rifle, Colorado, United...
CTGGGGGGGGCATCGTCAACGGCTTGGCGTCTCGCCTGGGAAGGTGCGGACCATTGCGCGCAATTGCGGGGTGACTTCTGGCGACCGAGCACTAGTACCGTCTGAGTGGCTGATCGCGTCGTTGGAATGCACTTGGGGGGGGGCGGCGTGTCGGGTCACGTTTCCATCGAGGCCAGGAGTCCCTGGATGGCGGTCCGGCACTCGGCGAACGTCTGGTAACGTTCGTGGGGGTCCTGCTTGATCATCTTGGAGAGGACTGCAACGAGGTCCGGTCGGAACTCTTTCATCTTGGCGGACGTCGCGACGCGGACTGTGGACAGATGGCGTTTGGCGAGGGACTCGGCTTCGGTGGCGTCGTAGTAGGTCTTGCCGGTCAGGGCGTAGTACACGACCATGCCCAGGCTGTAGATTTCACTGAAGGCATCTTCCCCGGTTCCCCAGAGGCGTTCGGGCGGAATGTAGTACGGCGACCCGGAGACGAATTCGTCCATCTTGGTTCGAGCGTCCTCCAGTGGGACGCACAGGCCGTAATCGAACACGATGGCGTAGCCTTCCGTGTTGAGGATGACGTTCTCCGGTTTCAGGTCGCGGAAGAGGTAGCCGCAATTGTAGATGTGCTGCTCGGCGGCCAGGATGTGGAGGGCGATTTTGAGGACCTCCTTCTCCGGCAGCCGGCCGTGCATTTCAATTTTGAGCTGAAGGCTTTCGCCCAGTACGAACTCGGTGGCGCAGAAGTACTCGCCATCCTCGTAGCCGCTGGCGATGCAGCAGACGAGGCAGGGATGGTCGCCGACAATCTTGGCCTTCTGCGCTTCATTGAGCAGCGCCATGATCAACGCCGGGTTGGCCCTTTCGTTACGCGGCAGGATCTTAACCGCGAAGAGCTCGCCGGGCGCTTCGCTGTGGTACGCCTTGTACACCGAGCCCATGCCGCCGGCGCCCAAGGGCTGGAACAGCCAGAAATGGCCGACGCGGAGTGGGACAAAGCTGATGTTCTGACAACTGGGGCACTGCACCATCTTCAGTGCCTGCAGTTTTTCCAGGGGCAGGAGGAAACCACACTCCTGGCAGGGCAGGTGCCCCTGCTCCAGGGCCTCCGTCGGACTCTTGACGGCCCCCCGAGTCTTTCTCTTGAGAAACTTGTCAAGGAATTTCATGGCTCACAGTGCTGTGCGGTTCCGTGTCGCGGGAGGGCAGGCCGTCGTGACCCATTACCGGCTCGGGGCGAAACGACTACTCGTTCGGCGGCCGGGCCCGTACAGAACAGAAGTGCCCCCGGCGCTGGAAAAGCCCGCAAGAGAGGCTACTTGTATCAACCTTGCATTTCCGCAGCCCTAGGTAAGGTACATCTGTTTTCGGAAAAGCAAATTCGGGACGCGTGCCGGCTGTTGCCGGACGGTTGCGTCACTTCGGATCGCATGGGTAAAGGGATGGTTACTGGCATGACGGAACTGGAACGCGAATTCGAAACGGTGCTGGCCCAGGCGCAGGAAGCCCTGGGGCAAGTCACGGACACCGCTGGACTGGAGAACTGCCGTGTGCGGTTCCTCGGGCGGAAAGGCGCTATCCCGGCACTGCTGCGTCGGATGGGCGAACTCACGGCCGAAGAGCGTCCAGCAGTCGGCAAGACGGCCAACCACGTCAAGGACGGGATCCAGTCTGCCATTGAGGCGGCCGAGGCGCGCCTGGGGGGCGGCAAGGAGTCGGGGGCTGGGGGGTTGGACGTCTCGTTGCCGGGGCGCCGGCACCGTATCGGGCACCAGCATCCGATCTCGCAGGTGATGGACGACACCGTGGCGATTTTCCGGCGCCTGGGGTTCGTGGTCGCCGACGGTCCGGACCTGGAAACCGAGTACTACAACTTCGACGCGCTGAACACGCCTTCGGATCACCCGTCCCGCGACACGCAGGACACGTTCTACCTCCCGGACGGACGTCTGCTGCGTACGCAGACGTCGCCGGTGCAGATCCGGGTGATGGAAAGCCAGAAGCCGCCGGTTCGGATCATCTGTCCCGGTCGCTGCTTCCGTCGCGACACGCCGGATGCCACGCACAGCATGAACTTCCACCAGGTCGAGGGTCTGTACGTCGACCACAAGGTTTCGCTGGCGGACCTGAAGGGCGACCTCACCGTATTCGCCAAGGAACTGCTCGGGCAGGATGTGAACGTCCGGTTCCGGCCGCATTTCTTCCCGTTTACGGAGCCGAGCATTGAGTACGATTTCTCCTGCATCATGTGCAAGGGGAAAGGATGCCGCATCTGCAAGAACTCCGGCTGGCTGGAGATTTCCGGTGCTGGCATGGTGGATCCGGCGGTGTTTGCGGCCGTCGGGTACGACTCGGAGGAGTGGACCGGTTACGCATTCGGCATGGGAGTGGAACGAATCGCCATGATCCGCTACGCGCTCACCGACATCCGGCTGCTCTACGAAAACGACATGCGGTTCCTGCGGCAGTTCTGACCGGACATCCAACCACGGCGCGCGCCTGATGCAGAGGCTTACCGAAGGGGCAACGACAGTCCGATGAAGACGTCCATCAACTGGCTGAAGAATTACGTTGACGTGGTCTGCAGTCCGAAAGAACTGGCGGACAGGCTCACGTTGGCCGGACTCGAAGTCGAGTCCGTGACCGGAACCGGTACGATGCCGGACGGCGTGGTGATCGCGGAGATCCTGTCGCGCCAACCGCACCCGAACGCGGACCGCCTGAGTCTCTGCAATGTTTCGGTCGGCACGGGCGAACCGTTGCGGATCGTCTGCGGCGCCCCGAACTGCGATCCTGGCGCCAAGGTGCCGCTGGCCACCATTGGCACGGTGCTGGGTGAGGGGTTCGAGATCAAGAAGAGCAAGATTCGCGGCGAGGTGTCGTTCGGTATGATGTGCAGCCAGGTCGAGTTGGGCCTGGGCGAGGACAAGTCCGGGCTCATGATTCTGCCGGCGAATGCGCCGGTCGGCGCGAAGCTCAAAGATTTCCTCGGTTCAGATACGGTCATTGACTGGGGCGTGACGCCCAACCGCCCGGACTGGCTGTCGCACATCGGGATTGCTCGGGAGATGGCCGCGGTGTTTGACAGCCGCAAGACGTTCCGGCTCCCGGACGTGAAGCTGACCGAAACCGCTGCCGCCGCAGTGACGGACGTCACCTCTGTCGAGGTCCGCGATCCCGACCTTTGTCCGCGGTACATTGCGCGTGTCATCCGCAACGTGAAGATCGGGCCGAGCCCCGAATGGATGCAGAAGGCGCTGAGTGCGGTCGGGTTCCGGCCGATCAACAACGTGGTGGACATCACCAACTACGTGCTGATGGAGTGCGGTCAGCCGCTGCATGCCTTCGACTACGAGCGACTCGGCGGGCACAGGATCGTCGTGCGCCGTGCCGCCAAGGGCGAAACCATGGTGACGCTGGATTGCAAGGAGCACAAGCTTCCGGAGAACAGCCTGGTGATTGCCGACGCGGACAAGGGCGTGGCGCTGGCCGGCATCATGGGTGGGCAGAACAGCGAGATCCTCGATGCCACGAGCACGGTGCTGCTGGAGAGCGCCGTGTTCCTGCCGCGCAACATCCGGGCCACATGCAAGGCACTCGGCATCGGGACTGATTCCTCGTACCGCTTCGAGCGTGGCGTTGATTTCGAGATGACCGAGTTTGCCAGCCGCAGGGCAGCCGCGTTGATCTGCGAACTGGCCGGCGGCGAACTGCTGCAAGGCAAGATCGATGCGTGCGTCAAGCCGTTCCAGTCCGGCAAGGTTCGGTGCCGGTTCGCGCGTGCCAACCAGTTATTGGGTGTTGACCTTTCCCCTGAGACGGTGGTGAATTACTTCCGGCGTCTGGGCTTGGACATTCTGGCACATGACGCCGTTACGGTTGAGGTGGGGGTGCCGTCGTTCCGTCTCGACCTCGAGCGTGAGGCGGACCTGATCGAGGAGGTGGCCCGCATCCACGGTTTGGACAACATCCCGCCGGTGCCGGCCGTGGCGCGGGTGGGTGGCCCCATGGCCAGCGACTGCTTCTACCCGGTCCAGGAACTGCGAGGTGAAATGCGCAGCCTCGGACTGGACGAGACCATGACTTACAGTTTGATCCAGAAAGCGGTGGCGACCGCAGCAACGGGGATCACGGAAGAGCAACTGGTCATCCTCTCCAACCCGCTGAGTGCCGACGCCGACGCGTTCCGGCCCTCCGTGCTGCCGGGAGTGGTCCAGACGCTGGCCCACAATATCGCCAGGAACAACACTAACCTGGCGTTCTATGAAATGGCCCGTGTCGTGGCACACGTGCCGGGGTTGCCGGAGGAGCGGCACCAAGTTGGCATCGTGCTGTCCGGGCATCCGCAACCAGAACGGTTCGGGAGCGAATTGGCGCGGGAGTACGACTTCCACGACATGAAAGGGTTGCTCGAAAGCTGGTTCGAGGCGCGCGGCATCGCCGCAGCGCTCACGTGCCGTGCGGCCGACCATGCATCGTTCCGCAACGGTGTCACAGCCGGGTTCTACGCCGGCGACACGTGCGTGGCGGTGTTTGGCAGGCTGGTCGATGATCTGACGCGGCAGATCCGGCTCAAGCATGCAGTGTTTGCGGCCGTCGTGGAGGTCGAGGGTCTGCTCGCCGTGCGGCGACCGCCGAAGAAATTCGAAGCGCTGCCCCAGTTCCCGGCGGTCGTCCGCGATATCTCGCTGGTGGCGGATCGCAGCCTTGCGAACCAGGCGATTGTCGACGCCGTCCAGGCCGCGAAGTGCCCGTGGCTCGAGGCCGTGAAGCTGTTCGATATCTACGAGGACGACAAGGCCCTCGGCGCCGGCCGACGCAGTCTCGCCTACTCGCTGACCTATCGCGACCGGACGCGGACCCTCACGGACGAGGAAGTCAACCAGGCTCACGACAAGGTCCGCTCCGCCTTGGCGAAGGGGCTGCCGGTCGAACTGCGCTGACGCATGTTTCCCGAGCGCGGCACAGGCGTCTCGCCGGCGGGAATTCGGTTTCCCTTCAGCGGTTTCTGCAGGCGTAGGCGTGTAATCGCCGGCGACGTGCGCAGGTCGCGTGCCTCTCGCCTCCAAACGCGGGACAAGTGTGACGCGGTCCGTGTCAGGCCGGCGGCTCGAATGAAGGATGGCTGGAGGCAGGCCCTGTCACCCGTTGCCGGGTTGGGTTGCGCGCTACGCTTGTGGAACTGACTGAAGGGCGATTGCCTGCGCGCCAGTGACAAAGGCGTCAAGGAGCGCTCCGGGTGCCTCCATAGGGAATCCTCGCATGAAGGCAACGCCCCCTTCGCTCGACGGGGTGACGGCGATGGTGTCCCTCATCCTTGGAGGAGTGGCGTGGGTGTTCCTGACTCACGGCAGTGTCGGCTATTGGTGTCAATGCATTTGGGTGGGTTTGGGCTTCGCGGCTTTCATCTTCCCCACTTTCCGGCGGTCGCTGACTGGAGGCCGGCGAGGAAGTGCAGTGGTCGCTGACGGACAGGAACAACCTATCCGTGCAACGCCTCCACCCGTCCACAAAGCCCACGGGCAGTCGAGGAGTGAGGAAAGGGAAGAAGCCCACGCGGAAGTAGACAAACTCACTCAGCGGATGCGGTCCATCCGCGCCAGGGGTTTTTCAGCGGAATCAAATGCCAAGGCCCCGGTGCCTCCGACCAGTACCGCCACCGATGCGCCCAGCGCTTCGCCGCGCCCGTCTTCCCACCCTCCGACTGCTTCCGCCGCCACTCCGCCAATGCCTTTGTGCCCTCGACCATCGTGACTGACTCCTGACCGTCTGACCGCTGCCGTTGCCGCGCCCGGCCCACATGCCGGCCCGCGTCGCTGTCAGTCACGATAGCCCGTCGCCAGCCCCCCGCATGATGTAGTTGCTCTGGCGGTTACGGATCATCGACGGGCCACGCCTGCTGGCTTGCCTGGAATGCGCAGACCGCACCGAGTTCTCGGACTGGTACGTGCGCACGATGAACGAGGAGTGCCAGGCGCGCTACCACGTGCGCGAGGGGTTCTGGTCCGAGGCGGCGGCGGTGGGGTCACGGTCATGGGTTGAGGGCATTGCGGTCGCCTGCCGAAAGGCTGGTACGAACGGCGCCCGCCCCTCAGACGGCCGAGATCGCCTGACACGGCTCGCCCGTCTCTGTTGTCCTCCGAAAGGTAGCCGAGCCTCATACCGATACCGTTGCGCGGGAACGCGCCGGACGCTGCAGGCGGCCCGCGGAACGGGGGACGCGGCGGCGTTTCCGTTCTTCCTGCCGCTTCAGAAACTCGTCGTACACGGCGTCGAGGTTGTTCCCGTGCTTCCGGGCCATGCGGTCCTTCACCCGCCAGAGTTCGCGCAGCACTTCATCCGGCATGGCGCTAATCTCCCATCAGTTCGTCGGGCGTGCAGATCTCCGGACACTGGAACCCTGCCAGCATGCAGACGGTGCGCATCAGTGGCTTCTTCTCGGCGTTGTCTATGTGTCGGCAGTTCAAGGTCAACAAGTAGTCCAGTCCGTTGGCAGCCGCAACCGCGAGATGGAGTGCATCATCCGCTGCATTGGGCGGGAGCGCACCTTCCGCCAGCAGGCGCTTGGCCAAATTTCGGACTGCCCCGTTCAGTTCCGCCACCGGTATGTCGGCCAGCAAGGCCATGCGTCTGGCGGCCGCCTCAGCATCACCCTTGGCGGCCTCTTCCAGAACCACGTCCGAGATGAAGAGCGAAAAGTGCTGGCGCCGGCGTTGCCACCACCGGCGCGAACTCTGCTGCCGGACAGCAATGACTGCGTCACCACTTGGCTTGGCCGCCAGGTAACTCACGACCGATGTTTCAATGTAGACAGACTTCATCGTACGCCGAGATCAGCCCCGCCCTCAGTATACACACTACGATCCTGCTTTGATCCCGTTCAAATTCCCACCATATAGGTTTCCCGCCAAGACCCGAAAGGTTTTCTGCATCTCGCTGATCGTTATCGAGTTAAACCAATTTCCACCACCCAAAAGGTGCCCAAAAGCTGGCCTAAAGGTGCCCAACAGGTTGGGGCGCACCGTAGAGGGAGTCGGGGCCAGTCGCTGCCGTCGGGGTTATGCGGAGTTCGCCCATTGCCGCCTTTGTCGCGTTCGGACCAACAAGATACGGGTACAACCGGGCGAGGGGTTTGTCAATGTGCACCGATGCCAGAGAACGCGCCAGTCAGCGTGCGAGGATCGAGATCGGAAGAGAAACCGCCCGAGAACTCTCAATCAAGCGGACGCGATCCCGCCGCGGCCGATCCCAGGAACGCTGCGGGGACTGTTCCCACGGCCCAGCCATCGCGGCTGGCGTGGCTTTCAGATTGAGGGAACAACTCTCGAATGCCACGTGGGGGAGGACTGCGCCAGGAACCCCTGCCCGTGAATAGTCCGATTCCGGGGTTGATGATCCGAGAGGCTTCGGAGTCGTCTCTTCCCATTGTGTTTGACAAGGACCGTGCCTGCATGCATAGTCTAGGCAGGAATGAAACTGACTGGTCAGTTCTATTTCTGCTGGCGTCGGGTTGGCGGCGTGTGTGCTGGGTGAACAGGTGCCCGCGCCGGAGTTCACGCAGAGGGACAGGGTCATGGCAGCACGGCAGAGGAAACGCGAGCAGATCATGCGGGCGGCGGAGGAATTGTTCACCGCCGGCCGGTTTCATGAGATCAAGATGGAGGATATCGCGAAGCGTGCCGGGGTGGGCAAGGGAACGATTTACCGGTATTTCAGCGACAAGGACGATTTGTTTCACCAGGTCGCGCTGGCCGGCCACGAGGCGTTGTGCGCATTAGTGGAGTCCAGGGGCGGTCCGTCTGAGGAGTTCGATGTCGCGTTGCGGAATGTGTGTGCCGCTGTGGGGGATTTTTTTGTGAGCCGTATTCGGGTGTGGCAGATGATGCAGACGGAGGAGCGGCGTCTGACGCGGCACCGCGGGCACTGCCGCGAGAACTGGATGCAGCGTCGTCAGCGGCTGTTGCTGGCGTTGGCAAGTGTTCTGAAACGTGGTGTGGCGGAGGGGCGACTGCGTTCGGATGTCGCCGTCGAATCGCTGGCGGCAATGCTGCTCGGCATGTTGCGCAGCGCGACCGGGGCGATGGGCGGCGGTCCGGTGTTGACGTCCGACCAGGTGATGGATTTGTTCCTGCGCGGCGCCGTGGTTCCGCGCGGCAAGGAGGCGGCACGGTGAGGCCGGCGTGGAAATTGACGAGTTGGCGGTGGCGCTCTGCGTGCCGTCCCGGGGGCAGCGGGTTGCTGCTCGGGTTATTTCTGTTCGCGTGCGGGTGTCACACTCCGCAGGGTTGGCGGCGGCAGGCCGACAAGACGGCGGAGAAGATCATCACGACCAAGCAAGAGCAGGCGCTGGGCCGCACCGAACCGATCACGGTGGACAGTGCGGCTGAGACCCTGCGTCGCCGTCTATTGCTGCTCCAGGACTTGCCGCGCACCGGCCCGGCCAGTCAGGCGTTGCGCGATCTGGAGGACACCGCCTACTGGTCCAAGAAGCGGCATCTGCCGCCCGCCTCCGACGTGGCATCGGCGCCGTGGGAGAACGCGATGGAGCCGTTCCGGCCGACGTTGGTCGACGCTCTGCAGATCGCGGCGCGGAACAGTCGCGAATTCCAGGATGCGAAGGACCGCGTGTTTCGGGTTGCGCTGGACCTGGACCTTGAACGGGATGCATTCCGGCTGAACTTCACAGGCCTGCTGAGCTCGCTTCTGCAGAGCGATCCCGCCGGCAATGGCCGACAGTACGGCGTGAAGAACAGCGGCGATTTGTCAGTCACGCGCACGTTCAGGAATGGTGCTGAACTTTCCGGCGCCATTGCCGTGGACCTGGTCAAGGTCCTCTCCCAGGAACGACATTCGTCGCTGGGTGTGTTCGGTGACGCGAGCATTTCGATCCCGCTGCTGCGCGGGGCCGGGCGGAAGATTGCCGAGGAGCCGCTGCGTCAGGCGGAGCGCGACGCGGTGTATGCCATCTACGAGTTTGAGCAGTACAAGCGCGAGTTTGCGGTCACTGTGGCGGCAGACTACCTGGGGGTGCTCCTGGCTCTGCGTCGCGTCGGCAACGAGGAGGAGAACTACCGTCGATTGGTTGCGTCGTCGCGGCGGGCACGGCGGTTGTCCGATTCCGGGCGGTTGCCGGAATTCCAGTTCGACCAGGCGGTCCAAGACGAGTTGCGCGCTCGGCAAGGTTGGATTCAGGCCAAGACATCCTGCCAACGCAGCCTGGACCACTTCAAGGTGTCGCTGGGGCTGCCGCCGGATGCCAGCATGGAGTTGAGCGAGGACGAACTCGGTCGGCTCGGGACGCGGGCGGAGGAGCTGACCCGGGGCGTGGTTGTGGCCGACTACAGCGGCAAGATCCCGCCCGCCGACGCGCCGGTGGTCCTGAAGGAGCCTGACCGGGCCCGCGCCGGTGCGCTGGAACTGGACGAGACGGCGGCGGTGCGCCTGGCCCTGGAGGCGCGCTCTGATCTGCGCGTGGCGCTGGGGCGGGTCGAGGACGCGCAGCGGGACGTGCTGGTGGCGGCGGACCGACTCCGTGCCGAACTCACGCTGCTGGGAACGGCCAGTGTGGGCGAAAGCCGCAGCGTCAGTTCGGCTGACGAACCGGATGCGAAGTGGCGGGCGGACCAGGCTTCCTACTCGGGGTTGCTGACTCTCAATCTGCCCTTGAAGCGCACGAGCGAGCGGAACCAGTACCGAAAGAGCCTGATTGATCTGGAGAAAGCGGTGCGTGACTTCCAGGCTAAAGAAGACTCCGTCAAGCTCGAAGTCCGAGACGCCCTTCGCTCGCTGTTGCAGGCGCGCGAGACGGTCTTCATTCAGACACAGGCGGTACGTCTGGCCGAGAAACGCGTGCGGAGCACGGACCTCTTTCTCCAAGCTGGTCGCGCGGCGATCCGCGACGTGCTGGAGGCGCAAGACGCCCTGCTGACAGCGCAGAACAGCCTGAGTTCGGCGCTGGTGGCCTACCGGGTGGCCGAACTTCAGGTCCAACGCGACCTGGGGCGGCTCGAGGTGACTGTGGACGGACTGTGGCAGGAGTTCCGGCCGGAAAGGGGCAACTGAGATGGCGGATATCATGCGGGACAGGAAGCGCCTTGGGCTGTGGGCAGCGGTGGCCGTCGTGGCCGTTGTGCTCGGCCTGTGGTTGGTCACATCGCAAGGCGTGAAGCGTGGCGACAAGTCGGCCGAAGCCCTGACCTTTCCCGTTCAGGAAGGCCCGTTGGTCATCAGTGTCAGGGAGTCGGGGACGATCAAGCCGCGCGAGACCACGGTGATCAAGAGCCAGCTTGAGGGACGCAGCACGATTTTGTACCTCATTCCGGAGGGCAAGGAAGTGGCGAAGGGCGATCTGCTGGTTGAACTGGACGTTACGGCGTTGACCGACGAGCGCGTCGATCAGGACATTCGTGTCCGTAATGCCGAGGCGGCATTCATCCGGGCCCGGGAGAATCTGGAAGTGGTGAAGAACCAGGCGCGTGCTGACGTCGACAAGGCGGAACTGACCCTCCGGTTCGCGCAGGAGGACGTGAAGAACTACCAGGATGGGGAGTATCCGACCGACCGCAAGGACTTGCAGAGCCGGATCACGCTGGCCGAGGAGGAAGTGCAGCGGACGGCCGAGAAACTGAAGTGGTCGCAGCAGCTCTTCGACGAGAAGTACCTGTCCGGGACGGAATTGCAGGCGGACAGCCTGTCGGCCAAGAAAGCGGCGCTGGACTTGGACCTGGCCAGCAGCCGGCTGCAGTTGCTGGAGAAGTTCACTTTCAAGCGCCAGATCGATCAGTTGACCAGCGATGCCGCCCAAGCCGAGATGGCGCTGGAGCGGGTCCGCCGTCGCACCTCGGCCGACGTGGTGCAGGCGGAAGCCGACCTCTCGGCGCGGGACGCGGAGTTCAGCCGGCAGAAGGACAAGCTGCAGAAAATCGGCGAGCAGATTGCCAAGGCCAAGATCACGGCACCCACCGACGGCGTGGTCATTTACGCGACCAGCACGCAGTTCAGTTTTCGGGGCAACGTCGAACCTCTGGCTGAAGGGCAGCAGGTCATCGAGCGGCAGGAACTCATTCATCTGCCTTTGGCCGATACCTTTATGGCGATCGTCAAGATTCACGAATCGAGTCTCAAGAAAATCTACACGGGGCTGCCGGCCCAGGTTGCGGTTGACGCAATACCGGGGCGGACCTTTGTGGGAAGGGTGGGTAAGATTGCGCCGCTGCCCGATGCCCAAAGCACGTTCATGAACCCCGATTTGAAGGTTTTCAACACGGAGATCTACATCGACGAGGGAGGCGATATCCTGCGTACGGGCATGACTTGTTCGGTCGAGATTGTCGTCGAGCGTTACGAGAAGGCGTTGTGCGTGCCCGTACAGTGCGTGGTGCGCGTCGGGGGCAAGCCGACGTTGTATGTACGGGAGAAGAATCAGATCACCCCGCGTCCGGTTGAGATCGGCTTGGACAACAGCCGCATGGTGCGCATCGTCTCAGGTGTGAAGGTGGGAGAGGAGATTCTGCTGACTCCGCCGCTGTCGGACTCCAAGACGGCCGACGAACGTGTGCCGGTGGGGGACATGGCGATTCCGGAACGTCCGGTCACGGAGAAGGCCAAGTCGGCGAATGGACGTGCGGATGACAAAGGCGCGCGACCGCAAGGGCAGGGTGGGGCGAGCGGTCGCCGTGGTGCGCCAGGGGATCGGGGGAGCGCACCGGGGAATGCTCCCCCCGCGTCAGGCGCCGCTCCGCCGGGAGCGGGAATAGGACCCTCGCCGGAAGGCGCCCAGGTTGGCGCGGCGAAAGGGCCGGCGCCCGACGGTGCTGCGGCGGCCGGCGGGCCGGGCGGGCCTGAGGGCGGCGCCATGACGCCCGAGGCGAGAGAGAAGATGCGCGAGCGGTTCAAGAACATGACTCCGGAGGAGCGCGAGGCGGCTCGAAGCAAGTGGGCGGAGCGCCGACGCCAGCAGGAGCAGCAGCCGGGCGGTGGGGCGGATGCCGGCGGAGGGAATGCCCAGCCATGACTACGGCTGTTGACAATGCCGTCGACGTGCGCGACCTGCACAAGAGCTACCCCATGGGCGAGGAGGATGTCCACGCCCTGGCGGGGGTTTCGTTCACCATCCCGCGTGGTGCCTTTTGGGCCGTCATGGGGCCGAGCGGCTCCGGCAAGAGCACGCTCCTGAACCTGCTCGGCTGCCTCGACCGGCCAACGTCCGGCAGCTACCTGCTCAACGGCCAGGACGTGAGCCGATTGGACGACTCGGCGCTGAGCGACATCCGGTTGCAGCACCTGGGTTTCATTTTCCAGAGTTTCAACCTCATTGCACAACTCACGGTCGAGGAGAACATAGCGTTGCCACTCTACTACCTGGGCTGGGACTTGCAGGACAGCGCCCGGCGCGCCCGCGAACTGGCGGCCAGCGTCGGGCTCGAGAGTCGCCTGATGCATCGGCCGCGCGAGCTTTCCGGCGGGCAGCAGCAGCGTGTGGCGATCGCGCGCGCACTGGTCAACGATCCGGTCGTGTTGCTCGCGGATGAACCCACAGGCAACCTGGATTCCGCCACCGGCGAGGAGATCATGACGCTTCTGGGCAGTCTGAACGCGCGCGGCAAGACGATCATCATGGTCACGCACGAACTGGATATCGCGGCCCACGCGCGACACCGTATGCACATGCGCGACGGCAATATCGAACGCATTGAAGGGGAGGGCTGAGCATGCGGCAGGTTCGGCTCCTCCTGGATGTGCGCATGGGCATCAAGAATCTGATGCTTCACAAACTGCGCAGCTTTCTGACCATGCTGGGCGTGGTCTTCGGAGTGGGCAGTGTCATCGCCATGCTGGCGGTCGGGGAGGGTGCCAGCCGTGAAGCCCTGGAGCAGATCCGGAAGCTGGGGAGTCAGAACATCATCATCAGCGCTGTGAAGCCGATGGAAGAGCGTTCGTCAACGACGTCCCGCTGGCAGGTCAACATGTATGGGTTGTTGTACGACGACCTCGGGCGCCTGGCTGAGGGGTTCCCGACACTGAAGCATGTGGTGCCCGTAAAGCTCATCCAGAAGGAGGGCTGGCTCGGTCAGCGCTCCCTGGACCTGCGGTTGGTGGGCACTGACCCCATGTGGTTCGAACTGGTGCGGCGCCCGATGATCGCCGGTCGTGGTATCAAGCCTGAGGACATGGCAACGAAGCGGAACGTCGTCGTCTTGACGGAGCATGGGGCGCGGCGTTTGCTGGCCACGGAGGCGTGTCTCGGCCAGGCGGTCCGCATCGGCGGCCAGGCCTTTGAGGTCATCGGGATCGTGCGCAGCGAAGGCGCGTCCGATGGCGCCATGCAGACTCCGGACCAGCAGACGGATGCGTACATTCCGATCTACGCGGCCCGGGAGCGTTTCGGCGACCTGTTCGTTCAGAACAAGGCCGGCACGCAGGTCCGCGAGTCGGTGCAGTTGCACCAGATCATCGTCGATGTGGACACTCTGGAGCACGTCGAACCCACCGCGGCTGCCATTGAACGCATGCTGGGGTTGTTCCACAAGAAGAAGGACTACCAGATCAGCGTTCCCCTGGCGTTGCTCCGGCAAGCCGAGGCGACCAAGCGCACCTTCAACATTGTTCTGGGTTCCATCGCCGGAATCAGCCTGCTGGTCGGCGGCATTGGCATCATGAACATCATGCTCGCTTCCGTGACGGAACGAACGCGCGAGATCGGGGTCCGTCGCGCCATCGGCGCCAAGCGCCGTCAGATTGTGGCGCAGTTCCTGATCGAAACCGTGGTTCTGTCCATGACTGGCGGCGGCATCGGCATTGCCATCGGATTGCTGATTCCGTGGCTCATCACCAAGTTTGCCGGCATGCCCACTGTGGTGAGCGCCTACAGCCTGGTTCTTTCTGTCGGCATCAGCATGGCAGTGGGGATTGTTTTCGGCATCTACCCCGCCGTGCGCGCCGCCCGTCTTGACCCCATTGAAGCCCTGCGCCACGAGTGAGCTTGCGAGGCTTGTCGTTCCACGTTCACGACCTGTGCGGGTAAATCCGTAGCGACGGCCAGTGGCGCGGGACCTCCGGGACCGCGGCAGGGTGCCTCGGGGCCGTCTCGGCCCGAGATCCTCGGCCGGGGACCGGCCGACGCACCCTGCTTCGGCCCGGGACGTGCCGAGCCACTGCGGCCGTACTTCTGCGAGGCTGAACTTACCCGCGCAGGTCGCGTGTTTGCGCAATAGGGGTTGTCCGGGTTCAGTTCGTCGTTGACCGGGGTGAGGCCGCCGTAGAGGTCTTCGTCCTGCCAGTTCAGGATCGTGCCGGCCGTGTCGGTGAATTTGACGTTGACGCCGAGGACGTTGATTGTGCCGCTGCCGCCCTGGGGCGTGGTGAGCGTGTACGTGCCGGGATCGAACCCGACAAAGGTCGAGCCGCCCTGGTTGCAGACGAACGCGTTCTGGTCGCTGCACTCGATGGGCGTCGGGATGCAGCAGAACACGGCGTCCTCGTCGGTGAAGTTTTCGTCCGGGTCGCGGACGCCATTGTCGTTGGAGTCGTCGAATGCTTCGCCGAGGTCATAGACGCCGTTCATGGCCGCGCCGTCCCATCCGGCGCACTTGTAGATCACGATCGCGACGACTTCGATGTGGCGCTGACTCATGCCTGGTCCCACGACGTGGCGTTTCCCATGTCCTCGCCCCGGAACGTACACGCCGGCCATGCCCGGCGCAAGGTCGTGGGACGGGCGGGACTGGGACATCCGGAACCACGCCAGACCATGCACCTGCGGGCTGCCTTACGTCACAAGAACGGCCAGAATAATCCTATGGCGTCAGAATTATGGCTTCCGTAAGTTCTTCTAGGTAAGTAATATACGCTTCCATCGCCTGGGCGCCAGGCGCGATTCTCTGGGGATAGGCCTGATGGGGTGTCCTTTTTTGCCGTAAGCTG
>Ga0208968_1001131_pt1 | contig 14834 bp, 14 predicted proteins | sample RifOxyA3_FD_184031 | JGI IMG/M metagenome (GOLD analysis project Ga0208968, IMG submission 184031) | Groundwater microbial communities from Rifle, Colorado - Rifle Oxygen_injection A3 (SPAdes) | ecosystem: Environmental > Aquatic > Deep subsurface > Groundwater | place: Rifle, Colorado, United...
CGTGTCCCCACGCCGGGGGGGGCGGCCTGAGGACAGGCCGCCCCTACTTGGTGTGCGCGGAGGCGTGGCCTTTCGAGACGCGGCGCCGGATCTTGAAACAGCCCTGGGGGTAACGTAGGGGGGTGTTCCTTTCCATTCTGCATGGGCATGAACAGCCCTGGGTCAGGAACCACAGTGCTTGCGGTTCCCCGTGTTAGCGGTATCTTCTGTCTGCACTATTACCGAAAAGGTGATCCGCTGGTCGTCGCTATTGCAGATGAAACTTCTTGTTGTCACCCCCACTCTTGGTGTGTCGCCCTTCCTCGATGAGACTGTGATGTCGGTGGCGGCCGTTGGCGCGGGGGTCCGTCACATTTTCGTGTGTCCGTCAGCGGTGTCCGGCGAGTTACGGCGGAGGTTTGGCGGAGTCGAAGTCCTGGCTGAGGACGCGCCGGGCCTCTACGTGGCGATCAACCGTGGGCTGACGGTGCCAGGGGACTGGGAGGCATGGACTTGGCTGAATGACGATGACCGCTGGGTCCCCGACGGCGTCTGCAGGGCGATGGCGCTGCTTGAGCGCGAGCCGGCGGTCGAGGTCGTCTACGGGCGGGTTGCGTTCATCGGTCCGACAGGGGGATATCTGGCTGAGATGCCGATCGAGACGTTGCCGAGCAGGTTGGCGGCGCTTCATGCCGCTGGGGTGGCGGCGCTCACCCAGCAGGGCACGCTGGTCCGGCGCTCTGTGTTGGATCGGATCGGAGCGCTCGATGTCAGTTACCGGTTGGTGGCCGACTTCGATTACTGGATCCGACTGTTGCTCGCGGGCGTGCGCTTCGCGTGTGTCGACACCCCGGTGGCGGAGTTTCGCGTTCACGCCGGGCAGCTTTCGCAGGATGTAGAGGCGATGCGGGCGGAAACGTGGCGGAGCGTGGCAACCCATTTCGAGACTCCGACGTCCCTGAGGCCACGGATGGCCGCGGCTTGGTTCCGTTTTCGGCGTTTGCCGGAGATCGTTCATCGGTTTCGCCGTACCGGTTGCTGGCGGATCGGGACGCTGATCCGGCGTGCGGCGGCGGACAGGTGAGAGATGCCATGCACGAGTATTTCGGTATCGCTATTGTCACACGTAACTGATGGTGAAGCCATCGGTTACGTGCTGCAAGCGCTGGGGGTTCAGGCCGGGCCAGCGGATCGCGTGGGCGTGGGCGACGGTGCCTCGACAGACCGCTGGTGCATGTCGGCGTGGAAGCGACAACGCGGGTTCGACGCGGTGGCGCTCGGTCGTAATGTCGGCTATGGAGCGGGGCTGTCTGCCGCGTTGTGAGAGTGTCGTGAATCCATCGGATGGAGACGATCCTGAGGCATCCGGAAGTGGCTCCAATCTCCAGACAACTCAGCCGACCCATTCGCCAGGCGTTGGTGCGCTGGATGTCTCGACCACGGTCGAGAGGCGGCAGTGCGAGTTTCGCGGCTGCCGTGGTGAAACTGGACCGCCTGGGGGATTTCGTCCTGGCCCTTGCCGCCATCCGCGCTATCCTGCGGCACTATGGCGAGGATCGGTGTCTGCTGGTGATCTCCCCGGTGGCAGAGGAATTGGCGGCGACGGAGTTCCCCTCGACGACGCGATGGGTTCTGCCGCATTCGCTGGGGCACATGCGGGCGCTGAAAGCGGCATTCCTGCATCGAGACATGGTCAGCCGCTGCCAGGTTGACAAGCTCATCTGCCTGCGTCACCAGCGGTGGGACTATGACGAACTCGTGCTGTCTTGGTTTCTGACTTCCTCCTGCATACGGACAGAGGATGGATGGACCCGGCGTCGCGCTCCGGAACAGCGGGTCTTTCAGTGTGCGACTCCAGGTGAGTTCTGCCCGGTGGATCGGGTGCTGCCGAGCGACGGGAGAGGCATACGGCTGTGTCGGGAACTGGAATTGCACCGCCAGGTTCTGGAGGAGGTTCTGGAACGTCCGGTGGCAGACGAAGAGGTCGTCCCGGCCTGGGCCAGGCTGGAGCCCGTTCAGGGGATCGTGGTGTCCCCTCTGGGCAGCCAAGGCGTCCGGGACTTCCCCCCGCGGTTGCTGCGCGCTGCAATCGGTCAAGCCGCGCGTTCTCTGAAGCAGTCGATTGTTCTCATTGGTCAGCCGCATCAGCGGCACCGGCTGGAAGAACTGGCGGCCTACTGCCGTGATCAGGCCGGCTCAATTGAGGTGAAGAGTCGGTGCTGTTTGGCCGAGTTTTTGGGGACAGTCGGCCGCGCCTGCCTGGTCATATCAGCCGACACGGCGACCGCTCACGTGGCGGCGACTTTCGACCGGCCTGCGGTGATTGCGTTGGGAGGTGGCCACTACGGGCAGTTTGGGCCTTGGTGCCGTTCTTCGCGCCAGCAGTGGTTGACCCATTCCGCGGATTGTTTCTGGTGCGACTGGACCTGCAGATTCCCTGAACCCTTGTGCCTCACTGGCATCCCCGAACAGGCAGTGGTTGCTGCCGTGGAGAAGGCCGTGGCATCGTCTCAAGGGCAGGCCTGATCGCCCGGTAACTACCGAGCAGGAGTTCCCAGGGTTTCACCAATGGTTCCCCGACCGCGGCTGAGTGTCTGCCTGAACGGGTGGCGACTTGTTCTCGTGCCTTCGGTTTGGCTTGTGCAGTTCGAGGAGCAGATCGAAGGAATGAAATGCATATTACCACCACCCAAATCCTTCCACGCCCACGGCCACGCCCGCGGCAATCCAGCGCCATGGGGAAGATCAAGCGTCCAAGCGCAATCCAGCGGCAGACGTCCAGAATCCATCTGAAACGCGCCGGGTGGCGGGGTGCCTGGAAGGTCATGGGGCGCCCGCGTCGAGGCTCAGGGCGTCCCGTCCCGCGTCGTCGCCATGGCCTTGATTTCCCAACTGAAAATGTCCGGAGACGGAGCGTGCGTCGGGCTTCCCGTGGCCTTGCGCCAGAACCAGTAGTGCGCGCGGTACAAGGTGAGGAGTGCCCGACGCACGAGCTTCTTGCGGACAGGAAGGCCTTCCAGGCAATCGACATCGACGAAACGGACGGTAGCGAATCCTGCCGCGCGCAGGACGTAATACAGCGAGCCCGACGTGAACATGGTCTCGTGTGTGAAATCCTCGTAGGCCCAGTAGCACCCCGTGAACGACTGCGCGTTCGGCACCGCGATGAGCACGTATCCGTTCGGAGACAGCAGGCGCCTGAGCGACTGCAGGACGGCGATGATCTCGCCTTTGGGGAAGTGCTCGATGACGTGGCTCGTGATGACGCAATCGACCGTTCCCTCGCGACCCTGCAGTGTGTCGGCACCCCGGTTGTCGACGATCTCGAAGCCTTCGGTGCGGCAATGCGCGATTGCGGTCTCTTCCACGTCGACGCCGATCAGATTCCGATAGCCGAGATCACGCAGTGCGCGCAGTACCTGATCCGTAGCCGCAGCCGAAGTCCAGAATCATCGCCTGCTTGTCCGCCGGCAGTCGCCGCTGCAGGCATTCGGGGAGCCGGAAATTCTGGTAACTGTCGGGGCAGACATTGCGCCACTCGAAATATCGCATCGTGTTCGGGCCTTGCATCGTGCTCATTTCTCCTGGCGGCTAGGCACGCGGCGCGGCAGACCGATTTTGGGACGCCCGCATGGCCGTCAGGTGTTCGCCGTCGCGCAGCGTTCTCGATCCACGACGCCACTGGACGTACGGCAACAGCAGTTGCGCCGGGCGGTTCGCCAGGATCCCGAAGCCTGTCCCATGCCTCCGAAAACCTCGGGATCCAGGGGCAAAGCCCTTGGCAGGGTCCGGGGTGGGACCCCGATCCGGTCCGGGACTCGCTTGGACCAAATCCTGAAATCCCATTTCACGCTGAACCAATAGACTCCGAGGCAGCGTAGGTCGTTAGCCATTCGTGCACGAAGGCGATCTTGGGAACTTCGTTCGCCTCCGTGGCTCCAAGCGGAGAAGTCGGGTGCACAGGGGAGAAACGCAACTAACCCTCTGCGCAGGCACGTCAGTGCGCCGTTGCAGAGCGTTACAGACCCAGACAGGTCCCCTGGTACACAAGCCAAGTCTATGGTTGAACTGTACAGTCTGCGCCCGGTGTTGGCAACAGGCACGGTTTCGCGGGATTTCACCCGTTCCTTGCACGTCGACAGCCACGGCGTTATTTTCTTCCTCATGTGCCCCCGGAAAGCAATTGCCTCTATCGCTTACCCCTGCACTTTCATGCGGAGAATCGAATCGATTAGAAAAGCATGAACCAGCCTTGGGTCAACTATCTTCCGCGTTTCGTACGCAGCAGGCTCGAAGGTCGTCATTCCCTCCAGCAGATCATCGGGAACACGGGATGGCTTTTCCTGGACCGGATGGTAAGGATGGGCGTCGGCCTGCTCGTCGGAGTGTGGGTGGCCCGCTACTTGGGGCCGGAGCAGTTCGGCATATTGAACTACGCCATGGCATTTGTTGCCCTATTTGCTTCTGTTGCATCGATGGGGCTTGATAATATCGTGGTGCGTGACATTGTCCACGACCCTGCCCACGCAGACCGCATCCTCGGTTCGGCATTCCTGCTGAGAGTCAGCGGCGGTGTCTTTACCATCGCCGCATCCCTCTTGGCCATATCGGTTGTCCGCAGGCAGGACACGGATATCATAGCGATTGTGGGCATAATCGCTGCCGGGGTCTTGTTTCAGGCGTTTGACACCATCGATTCCTGGTTTCAGGCGCACGTCCAATCGAAGTATACGGTTCTTGCTAAGAACACGGCGTTCTTGCTGCTGGCCATGGTCAAGATCTTTTTGATCTATACGAGAGCGCCGTTGCTCTATTTCGCTTGGACGGTCCTCCTGGAGGCGGTCGCAGGCTCGGTTGGCCTGATCATCGCATATCGGATCAGCGGTCATTCGTTGCAGTCCTGGCGCGCAACCGTGCCGCACGCCAAGAGACTGCTGAGCCAGAGCTGGCCGCTCATGCTGTCCGGATTGGCAATCATGATCTATGTGAAGATCGGCCAGATCATGCTCGGTGAGTTGTCGGGAAATGCCTCTGTGGGGATTTACTCGGCGGCGACAAAGATATCGGAGATATGGTACTTCATCCCCGTCGCTATCGCGTCCTCGATTTCCCCTTCGATCATCAGGGCGAAACGGGAGAGTGAAGCGCTATATTATCGTCAGTTGCAGAGGTCTTTTGACATCGTCGTTCTCCTGGCCTATGGCATCGCGATCCCGATGACGTTCTTATCGACGGACCTTGTGCTTTTTCTGTACGGGGAACAGTATCGGGATGGCGGGATGGTTTTGACGATTCATATTTGGGCCGGATTGTTCGTCTTCCTGGGCGTTGTCCGAGGGGTTTGGATCATCGCCGAAGGCGCCACCAAATTGGCGCTGATCACCACCGCATCCGGCGCTGGGGTCAACGTTTTGCTCAATTGGTATCTGATCCCCCGGCATGGGGCTGTCGGCGCGGCGATCGCTGCCGTCATTTCCTACGGCTTTTCCGATTACTTCCTGTTCTTGCTGTCGCCGCGATTGCGACAGATCGGCAACTTAATGACAAATTCGCTCCTGCTGCACTTTATCTATCGAGAGAGATGATGCATCCCTACCTGCGTCGGATTGCCAGCAGTTGTTCAGTGGTCAGATTCGAGGTCAAGGCCCTTGTCTGCACGATGGTCGGCATGGTCAAGACAAGGCTGCTGTTCAGAAGAGACCGAGTCAACAAGCTGGAGATAGGCGTCGGGAACTCGAAGCGTAAAGACGGCTTTATTACCACAGATATCGTTCTGAAAACGGATTACCCCTATGATCTCCGCGGTGGTCTTCCGTTCCCCTCGACGTCCCTCGACGTTATCTATGCCGAACACGTACTGGAGCACTTTGAGCATGGTGACCTGCGCCTGCTGCTGAGAGAATGCTATCGGACGTTGAAGCCCCGGGGGACGTTCAGCATCGTAGTCCCGAATGCCGAGATATATTTGCGTGCATACTCTGAGCCGGAGCATTTTGACTACAAGAAGTATTGTACATACGATTTCGGCCTCACGTTCCGGCACAAGATAGATTATGTCAACTATATTTTTTATATGGATGGGCAGCATCGCTATATGTTCGACCGGGAAAACCTGCTTTCCATTCTTCGCGAGACAGGTTTCACCGATGTTCGCCTCAGGGATTTCGATCCTGCCCTGGACCAACCAGAGAGAAAGAACGAATCGATCTATGCGGTCTGTTCAAAATAGCTGCCAACGGGAGTCCCCCGCAGTGTAGTCACGCAAGGACTGGACGATGTCGGATTGGTACGGAACAACACCCGTTGCATTTCTGATTTTCAACCGCCCCGAAACCACTGCGCGGGTCTTCGAGGCGATACGCCGAGTCAGACCTCCAAAGCTCCTGGTCGTCGCCGACGGTCCGCGGTCCGACAGGGAAGGGGAAAACGAAAAATGCCGTGCCGCCCGATCGGTCATTGAACGCGTCGACTGGCCCTGCGAGGTCATCACGAACTATGCCGACACGAACTTGGGATGCAGGACCCGCATTTCCAGTGGACTTGACTGGGTCTTTGCGAACGTAGACGAAGCCATCATCCTGGAGGACGATTGTTTACCCGACCCGAGTTTTTTCCCTTTTTGCGAGGAACTGCTCGCACGGTACCGTGATGATGATCGGATCATGATGATATCGGGAGACAATTTCCAGTTCGGCCGAAGGAGAGGTCCCCAGAGCTACTACTTTTCGCAATATACCCATATCTGGGGCTGGGCCACGTGGAAGAGGGCCTGGCGGCGGTACGACGTCGGCATGAAACTCTGGCCGACAGTGCGGGAGGGAGAGTGGCTGTTCGACATCCTGGGTGACCGGCGCAGCGTAACCTACTGGACGAACATCTTCGATCGTGTCCATCAGGAGAAGATCAACACGTGGGACTGCCAGTGGATGTTCTCCTGCTGGCTTGAGAGTGGCCTTTCCATCATGCCCTGCACAAACCTGGTGTCGAATATCGGCTTTGCGTCCGACGCTACGCACACGTCACGGCGCAGCCCCTTCAGCAACATGGCAGTGGTACCCACGCGATTCCCCCTGCAACATCCGTCGTTCGTCATCCGCGATGCGAAGGCCGACTCTTTTACGCAACACACACATTATCACCCAGGACGATTGCGCCGTTTGGCGTACAGATTCCTTAGGTTCCGATGAATTCGATCGAGGTCTGCAGAATCTGCACTTCATCTTCGCTCCGGTTCGGTGAGGCCACGCTCATCGACCGGCACCGGACAGCATACTATCAATGCCCGACCTGCGGGTTCGTGCAGACAAGCGATCCGACGTGGCTGGCCGATGCCTATGCAAACGCCGTCACCGATACGGACATCGGTCTGATCAGCAGGAACCTGTTGCATGCGGCCATTGCCCGTGCGCTCATCACGGTCGTTTTCGACGCCCGTGCAACGTTCCTCGACTATGGAGCAGGATACGGCATGTTTGTCCGCCTGATGCGCGACGCTGGGTATGATTTCCGATACCATGACAAGCACTGTCGGAACCTATTTGCTACGGGGCTCGAGGTGACCGCGCCTTCAAGCACAGCGTTCACGATGTTGACGGCATTCGAGGTTCTTGAACACCTTGCCGATCCGATAGCCGGGGTTGATGAGATGCTTCGTTATAGCGACGCAATCCTGTTCACGACTGAACTTGTTTCCTCTCCTGCACCCTCCCCGGACGCATGGTGGTACTACGGGCTCGAGCATGGGCAGCATATCAGTTTCTTCACCGTTCCGGCCCTTGAGATACTTGCCGACCGCTTTGGTCTCCGTCTCTCGACCAACCGAAAGAATATCCACCTCCTGACGCGGCGGAGCATTCCGTCGTGGTTGTTCCGCGTACTATCACGACAGCGGATCGCTTCGACCATCGCGATGTTTGCGCGCCGGCAGTCGTTGCTGCCGGAGGATTACCGGAGGATTTCGGGGAAGGACTTGCGCTAGGAAGTGGCCTGGGGATCGTCAGCAGCAGATCGCGGATGGTCAGGAATCTGATGTGAGGCGCAATTGCCATACCCCGAAGCCGCGTCTCCAATCGCTCAAGCACCCATTTATCGCGCTCTGGTTGACAGCCGTCGACACCCTCTTCGCGCGCCCGAGTGCAGATCCCTAAAAGAAGTGCGAGTCGGAAACGCGTCCCTATCGTAGGGCTCGACCGCATCGGCGACTTCAATCCTCCGGCTCGATGCCGTACGCCATGTTCGGGAACTTCATCCGCGTGGCACCCACGAGATCGCCATGGTTGGCAATTCACTTTTGCCCCGCGCGCCTCGCGTCGCTCCTGTATCGATCTCATTCTTGACGCAAGGGGCCTGTCCCGCGGGGCGACTGCGGCGTCAGATTGTGGGGGACTGGCTGGGGTTCTCAACGTTGGGATATCCGGTGGTGGGTGCCTCGTTGGCTGGTCTTGGTGGGCCGCCCGGCCTCCATCTCACGACTTGGGACTGATCCTTGCCGCCGGCCCGGGGGATGGCCTCGTAGGCAGTTGTCGACTTGAATCCGCCGTGGTCGGGCGTAGAGCGATGCGCCCCTACATCCAGTATCCCGGTTGCGCGCTCAGACGGCGGTTCAGCCAGCGGGGCAGGGCGCGGTGCGCCCGGCCCAACTGGAACGCCGTGAACTTGGCGGCAGCCTCGACCACGCTCTTGGGCAACAGGCGCCAGGCGCGCTGGGACCGGAGCCAGCAGAACTGTCCTGACAGGTACCGCCAGCCTTCGCCGCGCGGGCCGTGGACATCCCGCAGAAGGGACGCGGCTTGGGCGAAGAACACGCCGATGTCGAAGTAGCGCCGGAACTGCCGCGCGATGCTGTAGTCGTGCGAGTGCAGAACCACGGCATCCGCCTGATAAGCCACGGCATGCCCGGCGCGCAGGGTGCGGGCGCAGAAATGCATGTCCTCGTTGGCGATGATGTCTTCCGCAAAACCGCCCAGTTCCTCAAAGACTTCTCGGGAGATCGCAGATGCCACATCGGAGAAGAAGAACGTCTTCACGCCGAGATGTGATCCGTCCGCGAGGGTCTTGACGCGGGATTCCGCCGGATAGTTGAACTGCCGGTTGAAGACTTCCATGGGTGACGCGTGCGGTGGCGCCATCTGGCGGGCATAGCTGGCGCAGGTCTTGCCCTCCGCCACGGGCGCGATCAACTCCGCCAGGAAGCCGTTATCCGTCGGGAGCGCATCCTGCGTCATGAAGACCAGTACGTCACTCGAGGCCAGTCGGGCACCGGTATTCCGGGCTCTCCCGTGCCGGAAGGTCTCCCGCGGTATTGTCTCCGTGCGGCAGCCTTCGCGGCGTGCGATGTCCACGGTTGCGTCTGTCGATGACGAATCGACAATGATGATCTCGCACGGCGGCAGCGTCTGGCTCCTGAGCCGCAGCAGCAGGCCGGGCAGCACGCATTCAGCACCGAGGGTCGGAATGATGATGGATACGGTGTGTTCCACAGGCGTGGAATATAGCCGCCCGAGCCGGACCTGCCGCGAAAGGGGCAAGCGATGTGATCCGGACCGCGCAAGGGGCGTGTCGATTTAGTGCGGCAACAGGCCTTCCAGAGTGGCGGGAGCGGCTCGCTCCCGCATGCCGGACCGAGCCGGTCCGGCCACTTTGGGCATGGTTGCGCGTCTGAGGTGGTCAAATCGATACGCCCTTTATGCGGGACTGCAAGCAGGAGTGGATCTTGACGCTGGCCCAAGTTGGGAACATTGGGATTGACTCCCCCGGTCCGGTGGCCATATTTCATTGTCCTGGTGTAAAGGGTAGGAACGTGCTTTCCGCCAAGACGTCAGAATCCCGAATTTCGACCCGGATGAACAGTTCGACATGCCGACGGAAGTCTCAGGTGAACTCGGTGCTGCTGCCCCTTCGTGTGGCCGTTCGCGCGGTCGCCTCACCGTGCTCATCCTCTTCCTGACGGACCTCGTGACGTTGGCGACCGTAAATGTTGTTGTGATTTGGGTCCGGCTGCATTTTGGCGGGATATTCGAGCTGTCGCTCTACACCAACCTGTGGCCGTGTCTGTTGATCTTTCCGATCGCGTACCAAACCGCCGGACTCTATCATGGGATCGCTTTCTACCCCGGAGTTGCATTTGGACCGGCCGAGGAGATCCGGCGGACGGTCTACGCCACCAGTTTCGTGTACTTCGGGCTGGGCGTTGCCTCGTTTCTGTCCCAGTCCGGGGGCCTCTTCTCGCGTTTGATCTTTCTCGGGGCCTGGGCGGTCAGCCTCGTCATGGTGCCGCTCATGCGTGAAGTCGTCCGTATGGCCCTGGCGCGGCAGCCGTGGTGGGGCGCGCCCGCGATCATCTGCGGTGCCGGCCCCACCGGGTTACTCGTGATCGAAACGCTGCAGAAGAACACCGGACTCGGCCTCAGGGCGGTCGCCGTGGTCGACGACGACCCCTCGAAGCAGGGGCAGGCGCTTTGCGGCGTCCCGGTCGTGGGGCCGCTGGCGGTGGGGCCGGAGTTCGCGCGTCGTCACGGCATTCGGTACGCCATCATCGCCATGCCGGGTGTCGACGCGGCGTGCCTGCGGGGCATACTTGAGACCTACGAAGATCGCTTCCGGCATCTGTTGCTGATCCCGAACCTGTTCGGGTTCTCGACGCTGTGGGTCCGGGCCCACGACCTGGGCGGCATTCTGGGGCTGGAAGTGCGGCAGCAGCTTCTCATGCCCGGGGTGCGCGTGGTGAAGCGGAGTATTGACCTGGTCGGGGCTCTGGTCGGTGGCGCACTCATCCTCCCGTTGATCCTCGTTCTCTGCCTACTGATCAAAGTCAGTTCACGAGGGCCGGTCTTCTACGGCGCGCAGCGGTTGGGGCGGCGGGGGCGCCTCTTCACGGCCTGGAAATTCCGCACCATGGTCCAGGATGCGGACCGGGTCTTGTCGACTTACCTTGAACGTCACCCGGAACTGCGCGCGGAGTGGGAGCGCACCTTCAAGCTCAAGAACGACCCGCGGGTCACGCTGGTCGGGCGGTTCCTGCGGAAGACCAGTCTCGACGAGTTGCCGCAACTGTGGAACGTCGTTACCGGTGAAATGAGTCTGGTCGGGCCTCGGCCGATTGTCGAAGATGAAATCGGCTACTACGGGGAGAACTACGAAGTGCTCAAGAAAGTGCGTCCTGGCATCACCGGACTGTGGCAGGTGTCGGGGCGCAGCGACACGTCGTACGAACGCCGGGTGTCGCTGGACCTCTATTACGTACGCAACTGGTCGGTGTGGCTCGACGTCTACATCCTGGCCCGGACCGTTAAGACGGTTCTTGCCTGCAAGGGGGCCTATTGAGCCTGGAGAGCCAGTCCCCGTGTTCTTCCGCCCATTCGGGGCCGGTTCCCGAGGCTGCGGGGCCAGCCCCCGTTGGTCCACTTTCAGCCTGGCTACCCGCCAGCGACTGGCGCGTGTGCCTTGCCCTGTTCGGCCTGGCCCTGCTTCTGTGCGCACCGTACGTCTTTCTGCAGCCGGTTCCGCTGCGTGACGTCGCATCACGCTATGCGCCGATGGTCCGCGCCTTTGCCGAGGGGCACATTGCCGACGCCTTGCATCCACGTGTGCAGCCTCTCTTCGTCCTGGCCAGCGGCGCACTGGCATGGTGCGGCGTTGAGCCGTTTGCTGCCGTGAAACTGGCGTCGTCTGTGTTCTTTGCAGTGGCCGTGTTTCCGGTCTTCTGGCTGCATCGCCTCCTGTTCGGACGGGCGGTTGCCGTCTACGCCGGCGTCCTGTATGTGCTGTGCCCACGATTGGTCCGGATCGGCGCCGTGGGCCTGCGGGACTCGCTGCGGACCCTGCTGCTGGTTCTGGCTGTCGCGGCGCTGGTGGCGTTCCTGCGGCGCCGGTCCTGGCGTGCCGCGTTCCTGGTCGCCGTGTCGACCGCCGGCATGGTACTGACTCGGGGTGATGCGGTCCCGTTTGCGCTGTGCGTGCTTCTGGTTCTCCTGGTGCTGGATGGCGTGGACCTCCGGCCGCAATTTCGTGTCCGTTTCCCCGGCCGGGCGTTGGCAGGCACCGTCCTGGCGGGGGTACTGGTCAGTCCGTGGGTCATTTTCTGTATCCACGCCACCGGTTACCCGGTCACCGCCACGCAACAGATTCCAGCCCTGCGTAAGATTGAGAGGGTAACTGGGGTAGCGCTGCGGTTTGGCACGGGCAGGATGCCGGAGTCGGCCCCCTCGGTGGCCTCTGCGGTGGCGGCGGTCCCGGCTGGACCGAGCACCTTGCCGGAGGCGTCCCCCCCGCCGTCATCCGCCAGCGAGTCGGTTTGGGCTTTGGCGGCCCGGCAGGTGGTCAAGGGGTTGTTCCCGGTCTACGTGATTCTGGCTCTGCCCGTGGTGTGTTGGCGCGTGTGGCGTCGGCAGGTTTTGGCGGCGGAATGGCTCGTCCTCGGCGCTCTCGGGGGGCATGTCCTGTTGCTGCTGGGGATGCTGGTCCTCCCGGTGATCGGGGCCGACTCGGAGGATGTCGAGGTGCCGGCACGGTACTTTGCCGCCGGGTTGCCGTTTCTCCTCGGATGGGCGGCGATGGGGCTGCTGGCCGTGTATTCGCTGATCGTGAAGCACGTGCCGCTGCGCGGCATTTCGGTCCTGGCCAACTTGGCCTTGGTGGTCGTTGTCGCCGCGCTGGTGTGGGACGGGCAGAAAGGGGTGCGCTTCCTGAGCCACGGGGAGAAGGCAAAGAACGATGCAGCGGTTCGGGCAGCGGCGAACTGGATGCGTCAGCACTATGTGCCGGGGCCCGCCAATTCCGAGTTGCACTCCACCTGGGACGTTTACCAGACGGGGAGGCGTCCGGTCGTCGTCTGCGCCGACCCCGCCACGGCGTACCTGGCGGGGGGCGACTTTGTTTCACCTCGGGGGTTGCTGCCAGCTTCGAAGAGGGTCCGGGTCCCGCCCTCTCAACTACGGGAACTGTGCCGTGAGGTCGACGCGGATCTTGTCGTCTGGGATGAAGGACTGGCCGAGATCTGTCCCGATCTGCGGGGCGGGCCCGACCTGCCTGGCTCTTTCGACATGGCGTTCTGTGCCTGGGAGGAGAAGGGCCAGTGCCGCATGGCGGTATTGTCGGTCAGGCGTGCGGCGGTGAACGCCTCCCAACCGGTGCAACTGCCGGTCCCGCCGGCCTCACGCCGATGATGAAGGAGGTCGCGCGGCTCACACACGCACCCCATCTTCGGGGTGAACCCAACGGCGGCCGAACCCCGCGCAAGGTTTGCCACCAAATCTCCTGAAACCAAGATACACCGACCTGTGCAATAAAGGTTGACGTGTATCACAGGAGAAGCCATTTCCAGGCAGGTACGACCTCAATTCTTGTACCATCGTGGTCCAAGATCTCCTCGTCATTGAGGGTGATGATGCAACAACGGGACGACTGCAGATAGGTGGCGGCTTTGGCAATGGCGCGCAATTCACGCTGTCGAACCTCGGGGTCGTCCAGCGCGTAGCAGACCTGATAGAGTTCAATGTTGCCAGTGTGTTTCTGCGTGTTCAGCGCGACAAAGTCCACTTCATGTCCCTGACGTGTACGGTAGTACGATAGTTCATAACCGCGGCGACGAAGTTCGATGTAAACGAGGTTCTCAAACTGCCGCGTCGGGTGCACGCCCTCGGCCGGCACCGCGGCATTGGCCAATGCCCAGTCAACGGCATAAACTTTACGATAGTTCTGGCCCCGCACTTTTTCGGAGCAGGAGAAGAATTCAACGGTGTACAGCAGATACGCTTCCTTCAAGTAGTGCATGTATTTGTAGAGCGTTTCGGCAGAGAATTTGACGCCATCCTGCCGGAGATTGACGGAGATCTTGTTTATCGTCACGGGGCATGACAGTCGGGCCAGCAGGGCATGCAAGAATCGCGTGAATGACACAATGTTGATGTTGTCTTCCGGGTGAGCCTCGATAATGTCACGCAGTATCATGGTATCCCAGTAGCTCTCCAGCAGATCGTGATGCAGGCTGGGATCAAGATTCAACAGGCCAGGAAAGCCGCCTTGCCGGATGTATTGCTGCAACAGCTTGACCAGTCGCGCCGAACCATCGCTGGTAATCGGGTCCGCAGGCACGCCGTAGTGCCGGGCAAACTCCCGGAAGGAGAAGGGGAGCAATTCCCGGGAGAAATTCTTCCCGCGAAGCGCGGAGGCAATGTCGCCCGTGAGCAGTTTCGAGGTGGAGCCTGTGATCAGAACTCGATTTCGAGCCGTATCCAGTAGATACAGCACGTAATTCTCCCAGCCGTCAATGCGGTGTATTTCGTCAAAGATGAAGAAAACGTCTTCCCGTCCGCGTTTTTCTGGAAATAGCGAGAAATAGGCGCGGTCAATGACATCCAACTCGGCGGCAGGCAGAGCTTGGAGTCGGTGGTCGTTGAACTGAATTCGGCAAATATTCTCCCGTGACACGCCTCCCCTGTACCGTTCGCTCAAGTACTGGTAGGTCCGGAACGTCTTGCCAGCCCGTCGGCAACCGACGATGGTGAACGACATGCCATCGATCGGCGTGATTTCCAGTTCACGCTCAGTCAACGTCGGCAGCTCACTCGTCTGAAAGTCAAGAATGATCCGCTGCATGGCTTCAAGATTCATGATGACTATCTTCCGGAAGGAAAGGTTTATTGCTGTTGTTTACTTCCAAGAAGAAGATAGATGCAATTTGCCGTAGTACAAGCCAGGGAGGTAATCCGTGGTAATGCGTCAGCGCCCCCCGGGCGGCAGACGGCCCGGTCATACCAAGGTGAAACTGGCCAGGACGTTTCCAGAGCCCGCGAGGACGCGGGCGCTCCAAGAGTCGTGCGGTATCCGAACTGGAGCGCCCGCGTCCTCGCGGGCTC
>Ga0208968_1001132_pt1 | contig 14831 bp, 10 predicted proteins | sample RifOxyA3_FD_184031 | JGI IMG/M metagenome (GOLD analysis project Ga0208968, IMG submission 184031) | Groundwater microbial communities from Rifle, Colorado - Rifle Oxygen_injection A3 (SPAdes) | ecosystem: Environmental > Aquatic > Deep subsurface > Groundwater | place: Rifle, Colorado, United...
CCCCAAAACCCCAAAACCCCAAAACCCCAATATAATTTAAAATTATAATTTGAAAAAATTAAATTAAATTAATTAATTAATTTAAAATAGGGATTTCCAATTTTCATAAAAAAAAAAAAAAATAATTATAATTCTTATGGCTATTAAACATTCTAGCAATTTTTGACTATTTATGATACTTCTTATATTTATTTTATATTCTAAATAAGTAAACTACTAAGATGGTGGTTTTTACTACCCTTGTCCACCAAATAAATATTGTGAGCCTCCAGATTGAAATATTGGAACACCCGGATGAATTTCTGATTGCTTGGCTGGACATTATTGTCCTTAAGGTTCTGGATTAGTACAAATGAATGCAAATTAATGAGCAATAGGATAATACTCTAGTGCTGGATAGACTTCTTGATCTCAATGATTGGCAGGATATTACTGAGGAACAACAGCAACAACACAAGCTCAAATGAATATAAATTAATGAGCAATAGGATAATACTCTAGTACTGGATAGTCTTCTTGATCTCAATGATTGGCAGGTTATTTCTGTGGAACAACAGCAACAACATAAGCACAAATGAATATTAATTAATGAGCAATAGGATAATACTCTAGTACTGGATAGGCTTCTTGATCTCAATGATTGGCTGGGCATTACTGTGGAACAACAGCAACAACTCAAACTCAAATGAATATAAATTAATGAGCAATAGGATAATACTCAAGTACTGGATAGGCTTCTTGATCTCAATGATTGGCAGGATATTACTGAGGAACAACAGCAACAACACAAGCTCAAATGAATATAAATTAATGATCAATAGGATAATACTCTAGTACTGGATAGGCTTCTTGATCTCAATGATTGGCTGGGCATTACTGTGGAACAACAGCAACAACACAAACTCAAATGAATATAAATTAATGAGCAATAGGATAATACTCAAGTACTGGATAGGCTTCTTGATCTCAATGATTGGCAGGATATTACTGAGGAACAACAGCAACAACACAAGCTCAAATGAATATAAATTAATGAGCAATAGGATAATACTCTAGTACTGGATAGTCTTCTTGATCTCCATGATTGGCAGGCCATTACTGTGGAACAACAGCAACAACACAAGTACAAATGAATGCAAATTAATGTGCAATAGGATAATACTCTAGTGCTGGATAGTCTTCTTGCCTTCCTTGAACTCCTGGATATAAATGATAATTTTTAGGTACTTCTACTCCTGTTGCTTGTGATGCAGGTCAATATTCAAATTCTGGATCAAGTTTTTGCAGTGATTGATTAGCTGGAACTTTTTCACCAATTTCAGGTTCTTCTGCTTGTACGAATTGAGATTGAGGAAAATTTACAAATATTGATAAGGCAACTTCTTGCGATAATCAATGTCCTCCAAATACTTTTTCTAACGTAGCTTCTTCCTCTTGAACTAATTGTAATGCAGGTTAAACTTCGCCATTAGGAAGTTGCTCTTGAACATTATGTTCTATAGGAACCTATTAATCTGCTGGTGTGTGAACACAATGTCCAAAATCTTATTTTTAGAATAATTAAGGTCAAACTACTTGTATAAAATGCCCAGTTAATACATATTCAAATTTAGGATCTTCTGACCCTGCTTGAATTAGTTGTGCAGCAAACAAATATAATCGAGGGGGAGCTTCTTTATGCTCAACAAATGATTTAGCTTCTGGATTTTAATTTGATTCAGTTTTAAATTCTAACCCAATTTTTTGTAATAAAGGATATTATAAAGCAACTATTGGTACTAGTTCTATGTGCTTAAATTGACCAGCAAATTTTGATTGAAGATCAAGAAATTTAGATCCTTTAACTGTTCCTTGTGCAACTAATCAATATTATTTAGCGTTATAATATACTTGAGTTGATTGATAACCTGGAAATTATTGAGATGGAATAAATAAAATTTCTTGAATAGCAGGTTAATCATGCCCTGGTAAAACTACATTAGCAACAAAATATACTTGTCAAAAAAATTAAATTTGTCCAGATAAAAAATTTACACCTATTCTTTGACCAATTGGAACATATAAAAATGTGGATGGAAGCAGCGATGCTTCTTGAGATATTTGTTAGGCTGGAAATTCATGTCCATTAATTGTAGCCGGAGTTTTAAGAAATTAGCCTTGTGCAATTAACACTTATTCTTTTGCTGGTTTTGAAAATTGTCTTGCTTGTCCAACTGGTTACATTTGATTTCCGACAACTGGACCATAGCTTTGCACACCAGGATTTTATGCAGATCCAACAAATAAATGTGTAATATGTCCTTAAGGAAAATTTTGCCCTTTAGGAAAATCTTCAAGTAATTGTTTAAGTGGAACTGCTTCATCTCCTGGTTCTTTATTTTGAACTGTATTAACACCTTATCAAATTTCTTCTGATCAAACAATTACTAATTCTTAATTATGCAAACCAGGATATTATAAATCTGGAAATAATTGAATATTATGTTAAGCTGGACAAATGTGATTATCTGGAGATATCAATAATAGATAAGCATGACCAATTAATTCATATTCAGATGGATAATCAAATTTATGTTAGCCTTGTCCAGCCGGATTTTCTTGTAATGGAATAACCAAAACTGCATGTATTAGTGGAAAATTTAGTTTACTCGGTGATGGAATTTGAACAAATTGCCCAGCAGGAAAATATTGTCCATTTACTAATATCGATTTAGTTTTAGATTGTCCTCCAGGAACATTTTCAACAGGAAATAAAGCAATTTGTACAATTTGAGGAGTTGGAAAATATTGACAAACTAGATAATCATAACAATCTTGAGCAGCAGGATTTTATTCTTAACCCGGATCATTTTTATGCAGACCTTGAGATGGAAGTAATTGTCCAGGTGCAACTTATAAACTTATTAATCATTGATAAGCAGGACAATATGTTGTAAATGGAGTTTGAACAAATTGAAATATTGGATATTTCTGACCGAATGCAACAGTAACTTAGCAACCATGTTTACCAGGAACATATACAGATGCAATAAAACAATTAACATGAAAACCATGAGGAATGGGATATTATGCAAATGGCTGGGCTAATACTGTATGAAATTTGTGCTAAGTAGGAAGATTTTGCCCTTTGCCATTTTGGGGACCAAGATAGTGTCCATATGGAATGGTTTCTGGTCCTGGATCTATTGCATGAATTAATTGTCCCGCAGGAAAATAATGAACTTCTAGAGATATAGCATTTGCTCATCCTGATTGAAGACCAAATCATTATTGATCATTTACTAATGCATTTGGATTTTATACAACAATTTTTAGACCTTGCCCACCCGGAAAAAAATCAAATACTGGTGCTTCTGATGTATCAATGTGATAAAAATGCAGCCCAGGAACATATTGAGATTAAAAAGGATAAGGATAAAAAATATGACCTATAGGCCACTATTGATTATTAGGAACAATGTATGATACTCAATTTAAATGAAATCCAGGAACTTACAACGATATTTTAGGAAAATCTTCTCCAAATGATTGAAAATTATGTAGTTCAGCAAAATATTGTCCTGATGGTTATAGATAATATTCTTGCCCAATTGGATTTTATTGACCACAGGGGACTGGATAAGTTACAAATGATAATTTATGAGATGCCGGATTTTATACAGGAGTTTTACCAGGTCAAGGAGATACGGGAACATGAAAAGTTTGATAAAAAGGAGGATATTGACCAGCAGGTTCTGTATTCCCAACATTTTGACCTCCTGGTTTATACAATCCAAATTTAGGATAAAAAGATATGGGAGCTTGAATTCCTTGAAGTGCAGGTTTTTATTGACCATTTTATGGTTCAATTTAAGGTAATGGAAAAACATAGCCTACTGATTCTGAATTACCTTGATAAAAAGGCTATTATTGAAAAAAGGGAACACATTTGGCAAATATAAATATGTGACCATAAGGAACAAAAAGAATTACTACTGGTGCTTCATCTTTAGCAGATTGTGTTGCTTGTGCAATTGGAGAAATTTGTGATATAGGTACAACTAATGATTTAGGAGAAAATCCACCAATTTATTGTTTACCTGGATATAAATGTAATGCAAATTCTGGTTTACATTCTGGAAAATGAGAAGCAGGAACATATAAATAAGATTCATCAACAAATTGTAAAGATTGTCCTTAAGGTTTTTTCTGAATTTAAGGAAGCAGTTATACAACAGGAATATGTTAGCCAGGATATTATTGTCCATTAAAAACAAAAAAATCAAATTAATTTCCATGTCCTAAAGGAACTTATAATTCTTAATATGGTTAGGCTTCTTTAGCTTCTTGATTAGATTGTCCTGTAGGAAGTTTTTGTCCTTAAGCTTCTACAAAACCTATTTTATGACCAAGTGGCACATATAATAATGCAATAAAAAAATAAACTATTTCTGATTGAGTTACTTGAATATTAGGATCATATTGAATTGAAGGAAGTACAACATAAAATAAATGATAAAAAGGATCTTATAGTTTTGATCCAAGAAGATAATGTCTTCCATGACCCATTGGATTTTATTGTGATGTAGTAGGAATAGATTTTTTAACATTGCAATCATCTAAAAAATGAATTGCTGGATACTTTTGAAAATAAGGAATGACTGTAAAGCCAGATTTATTTGGAGATACTTATAAATGATCAGCTGGATTTTACTGATAATAAAATACAATTAAAGAAATACCATGCCAAGCAGGAATGGGAAATACTGTAAAAGGAGCAACTAATAAAAATTGTTATGATCCCGATAATCCATATTCAGGTGTTTATTTTGGTATCGGAGCTTCAAAAGCTACTGGACCGTGAAAATAAGGCCATTACTGCCCAACACAATCATTTATTTCAAATCAAGTTCCTTGTGCAGCAAAAACATATACAACAAAAACAGATGCAAAATAATAGGCTGATTGATCAGATTGATAATAGGGATTTTATTGTCCACTTGGAACTGTAAGACCGTTAATTTGACCATAGGGATATTATTGTCCTGCTTTGACAGAATTTCCAATTTTATGTCCAAAAGGAAGATATGGTGGAGCGAGTGGATTAACAAGTTAAATATAATGAAATTTATGTGACTCAGGATACTATTGACCTCATTCTGGATTAATTTCACCTTATGGTTTATGAAGTTAGGGTTACTTTTGTAAAGGAGGATCTGTTAAACCTTATGGAAATGATGGATCAACAGTTATAGATTGACCTGCTGGAAGCTATTGAGAACTTGGTACAAGATAACCAACCAAATGCCCTCCTGGAAGTTTTAATTAATTTACAAATAAAAAAACTATTTATGATTGTATAAATTGCTCTCCAGGGTTTTATTGAAGTGATTCTGGTTCTACTGTTGGAAATTTAAATAAATGAGAAATAGGTTTTCTATGACCAGAAGGATCAAAATTATCAAAGCAAATTCCTTCATCTAAAGGTCATTTTGTTGATTTATAAGGGCAATATACATAAAAATAATGTGAATAATCGTAATATAATCCATATACTGCGCAAATAGCTTGTATTAAATGTCCAAAATCTTTTTATTGAACAGGAAAAGCAAACATTGGTGTATTTTAGGTATGATAGAAAGGTCACTATTGTTAATTAGGTAAAAAATAATAAACAAAATGTCCAATTGGAAAATTTAATCCTGATTTAAATGGTGATTCAATAAATTATTGTAGAAGTTGCCCTGCAGGATATTTTTGACCAGTATAAGGTTTAGAATAACCAGGAGGAAATATTTGTTAATAGGGATATTTTTGAAAATCATAAGCAATTGTAGCAAATCCTTCTAGTACAGTTATTGGAAAATATGGTCCATGACCAAAGGGATTTTATTGTCCTCCAAAAACTTCTTAACCATTACCTTGTCCAATGGGTACATACAATCCATCAACATAAAAAACATCAATTAGTGATTGAGTTCTATGAACACCAGGAAAATATTGATAAAGTGCAGGATTATAAACTTATAGTGGAAATTGATAAGCTGGTTTTTTTTGAGAATAAGGTTCATATTCTAAAAGACCATTTTTAGCACATTGCCCTAAAGGAAATTATTGTCCTTAAGGATCAGCATCAAAAATTCCATGATCAATTGGAACATATCAAGATTAAATGGGAAAATCAACTTGAAAAAATTGTCCAAAGGGTTATTTTTGTAATGCACTTGGTATTGATTTTATTACAGATTTATTAAAATGCCCTAAAGGATCTTATTGTCCTTAAAAAACAACGACTGCAACTGGAATTTTTTGTCCTATTGGCACATATAATAATAAATTTTATGCGTTTTAGTTAAGTCATTGAATAAACTGAGATCCTGGAAAATATTGTTCAATAGCAGGTTTATAGTTACCTTAAGGAAATTGTGATGGAGGTTATTATTGAAAATAAGGATCAAAATCTAAAAATCCAATTTCTCAAATTTATGGAAATATTTGACCTATTGGATATTATTGACCAATTGGTAGTTCCGATCCTAAAAAATGTGATGCAGGATATTATTGAATTGGTGGTAAAGATGCGCCAGATGGAAAATGAAATGCAGGATATTATTGTATTGGTGCAGCAATTATGATTAATCCACAATCTTTAGTTTCTCATGGGGGAACTGTTTGTCCACAAGGATATTATTGATAAGAAGGAAGTGATTCACCTACACCATGCCCAGCTGGAACATATTCAGATGTTTAAGGTATTTCATCCGTATTAAGTTGAAAAATATGAACTGATGGATATTATTGTGCAAATTCTGGTTAGACATCTATTTCAGACACATGAAATTAAGGATATTATTGAATACCCGATATTGGCGCAAAAATAGGTTATTTAATTCCAAATCCACCATAAAGAATTTGCCCATAAGGATTTTACTGAGATGGATTAAATAAAATCCCTTGATAATCTAATAAATATAATCCTTTTAAAGGCCAAACTGCTTGAATTTCCTGACCATAAGGTTATATTTGCAATTCAATGTCGATTACAGTGTGAGACCCATCCATTGTTTTTTAATCTTTTTATTGACCATTTGAACAAAATTTAAAAATAAACTGTCCTACTGGTTATTATTCAATAAAAACAAAAGCATCATTAATAAGCGATTGAATAATTTGTCCACCCGGATTTTATTGCCCAACAACTGGATTAAATCCAGCAGATAAATTAAAAAAGTGAAAATAAGGTTATATATGAAGTGGAGGAAATTATCTTTAAACTGGAGACGGATTATGTCCTATTGGTTATGTTTGTGATTAAGGAACATAAACTCCAATACCATGAAAATCAGGAAAATATTGACCAAACTCTGGAATGAATATGTCAGATATTGGTATTAATTTTAATTGTGATCCTGGATTTTTTTGAATTTAAGCCTCAATAACAGCTACTCCTACAGATGGTATTACAGGAAAAATGTGATAAAGCGGATATTATTGTCCATAAGGAACCAAATACCAAATTCCATGTCCTTTAGCTACTTATAATTCAAAAATTAAACAATCAAGCTTAGCAAATTGACAAAAATGATAAAAAGGATAGTATTGAACTGATATTGGAATTTCATCTCCTCAATCATCTTGACCTTCTGGTTTCTATTGTCCAAATGTTGCTGGAGTTTTAAAAAAAATTCCTTGTTAAGTTGGAAAATATTGTGTTTCTGGTAAATAAATTTCTTAATAATGCCCAGCGAGAACATATCAAAATAAACCTGGTCAAAGTAGTTGTTTAGATTGACCTTAAAGATTTGTTTGAAATCCATCTTTAGAACCTTAAAGTAACATTATTCCTCATATTTGATAAATTGGATATTATTGACCGAAAAGAAGCTCATAAATGAGATCTTGACCCGAAGGAACTTATGGAAGTAAAAAGGGATTAAAATCAAGTTCATAATGTACAACATGTCCACCAGGAAAATATTGAAGTGGAGGTAATGCACTACCTATAAATTGTTTATAAGGTTATTATTGAATTTCAGGTGCATATAGAAATAATCCTCAAAACGATATTACTGGAGGAATTTGTCCAAAGGGAAATTATTGACCTACTTTTGCTAATATGGGAAGTTATCAACCTATTTAATGACCACCTGGAACATACAATGACGCTGTAGGAAAATTTTTAATTGATTCATGAACAAAGTGTAAGCATGGATATTATTGACCAAAAAGAGGAGGAACTTCTTAATTGTATCAATTTGGTCAAAATACATATAAATGAAGAATTGGATATCATTGATTATAAGGAGCAATAACTTCTTATTAAACAACTTTTGGAAAAGGATAAAGATGCTCAGCTGGAAAATATTGAACATTAGGGGCATTAGCTCAAATTAATTGTCCTGTAGGAACATATAATCCATATTAGGCTCAGGGAAGTTGAATTACATGTCCATTAGGAAAATTATGAGATGAATAAGGTTTGTAAAATTATAAAAACTGTCCAAAAGGAAAATATTGAATTTTAGGAATAGCATATTTATGTCCTCAAGGAACATATTCACCTTATTAAAATTTGTAATCTTAAAATTAATGAATAATTTGTGACCCAGGTTATGCGTGCCCATCTACTGGTATGATAACGAAAGGAGATCGTTGCTAATCAGGTTATGTATGAACTGGAGGATCTATATCTACAACTCCAAGTGGGAATTATATTGTTTCATTAAATAATAATGGAAAATGTCCATCAGGTTTTTATTGAAAATAATAAATAGATGGAAAAGGAACCACTGCTCCAATTCCATGACCAATTGGATTTTATTAGCCTGCAACAGGTTCTGAGTCTTGACTTTTATGATTATCAGGATATTATTGTCCTTAAATAGGAATTTCTTTCCCAACTTTATAGTGTGATAATGGATTTATTTGTATTTAAGGTGCAACTCATCCAAGACCAATTAGTCCACCATACGGTAAAAAATGAAGTCCCGGGCATTTTTGTATTTAGGGAGCAATAGTATAAACATAATGATTACCTGGAACATATTAAAGTAGATAAATGAGTTCAGCTTGATAGATTTGACCAAAATCTTACTACTGTTAATTAGGTGAAATAACTCCAAAACCATGTTAAATTTCAAAATATTGACCATAAAAATCTGCAAAAGGAATAGTTTGTCCAGATGGTACATTTTCGAAATACACTCATTTGATGTAATCTGCATAGTGAAGGCCTTGAATTGCAGGATGGTATTGAAAAAATGGAGTTATTACTGGAAAATGTAGTCAAGGATTTTTTTGTGATTATGGAGCAAGTGATTCTGATCCATCTTAAAAATTATGTCCAATAAATCATTTTTGCGAATAAGGAGCAGAATACCCATAATTATGTCCTGAGGGAAAATTTTATGCAAATTACGGCGCGACAAATATTCTTTTTTGTTAAAATTGTTAAGCTGGTTTTTATTGAATGGTTGGTTTATAACCTATTTAATGCCCACAAGGATATTATTGTTTATAAGGAAGTTCATAGCCGACTCCTTGAGATCAATATAAATATAATCCAGATTCTGGAAGTGTTGATTCAACTGCATGAAAAGATTGACAAGCTGGGTACAATTGAGATGATCAAGGAATCGGAGATTAGTAAAGATTTCCTTGCCCAATAGGATAGTATTGCTTAGGTGCTAATTCAGGAGAAATAAATTGACCAAAAGGAACATATAGAAATTAAACAAAAGGTTCAAAACTTACTGATTGTTATAATTGACCAGATGGATTCTATTGTGATGAATAAGGATTAATAAATCCTAAAGCATGTCCAGCAAAATATTATTGCATTTCTCATAGTAATTCTACTTATGATGCATTAGATGATACTAAATTAATTCCTCAACCTTGTTAATAATTAAATTATTGACCTCCATTAAGTTCTTCACCTTTACCTTGACCTGATTTTGGATATTAATGTCCAGCATTATCTTAAATTCCTAAAAAATGATAATTTTCAATTGTTTGTAGATATGGTAAAAAATAAGGAGACTGACCACCATATTTTTATTAATAAATTGATTATTCCGATTTAAGCATACCTGTTTAATGTAAGAAATGTATTGCTGGTACTTATTATAATTTTGTTGCATCAGATCCAATTAAGAGCTCATGTGAAAATTGAAGTCCAGGATTTGTTTGATTTGGAGGGGGAGAAAAAAAATAACCAACAGATCCTTTAACTGATTTCGGAATTGAATGCCCTAAAGGCTTTTATTGACCATAAGCAACTTAATAAGCAATTCCATGACCACAAGGATATTATGGAACAATAAAGTAGGCATCAAAAATTGAAGATTGAGTAAAATGTCCAGATAAATTTTACAATAAATTTTAAGGATCAACTTAATGTATTAAATGTTAAGGATTATATACATTAACTAATGAATAATCAACTTAATGAAAATGTAAAGGAAAACACAGAATTTATTTGTAATAAACTAAATATTGCTTATGATAACAAAATTATGAACCTATTAATGGAGACTCAAATGTTGATTCTGATGTAGATTGACAACCTTAGGTTTTTGAAAGATGATTTGCTGGATATATTAGATAACCAAATGGTGCTTGAAAATCAATAAATGATTGAGATAAACATTGAGAAAATGGTGGAAGTAGAATTTATAGTTTAGGAATTTGTCAATGTGACGATGTAAATGATGTAGATAAAGTTTGAGATGATAATTGCCAAAAATAAAGAAAAAAAATGAGTATAACAGCTTAAGGAAAAATTCAAATTTATGATTAGACAACAAAATAATATAAATATTAATCTTTTGAAGGAACATTATCATCCTTAAAGATAAAAGGAGAAGTCCAATGTAGAAAAAATGAATGACCAATAACTTCATTATCAATGAAATCTAGTGGAGGATTTTCTGCAGATTATCAACCTTCAAAAAAAATTACTAATAAATTAGGAATAACAAGAATTTTACAATCTTCATAATATATTAAAAATCCTTGTATTTGTATTCCTGTTGGTTAAACTATTACATGGGATTTAGAAGATAATACTAATTATCCTTATTATAATCCAAATATTTTACTAAACAAAGAAAATACAAATTTCGATTATTCTAAATTTTTAGAATTAGATTTAGCAATGAAAAATAACTAAGAAGTAAATATATTTGCATTTACATTTAATAATCCAGGCGCTTATGTTATTTATGATGCTGGTAATTCTGCAATGGCAGTAATAATTTCTGTTATGCAATAAAGTACTTTATGTCCAAATTCAGTTAAAAATATTCAACCATTGACTGATTATTGACTATATTTAAATGGAATTGCTTCTAAAAATAAAATATTGCTTAGTCCAGATTGGATGATTATATTTGGTATTTTATTTTTTGTATTATTTGGAATTCCAGCAATTATTGGTATGATTTTATATATAGTTTCAGGAGATTGGAAAAAAGGAAAAGTAATACATGTTCCTTATAAAGAATTGAACAAATAAGATTTATCTAATTAATATTAGAAAGGAACTTCATGGGATAAAAATGCAGCTGTTACTAAAGGATTAATAAAAAATGAATCTGAATTAACAAAAGGAAGATTAAATGTATAAGAATAAAAAATGAAATAAATTAGAAGAAAATAAAATTTATAAGGTGTTTTTGAAATGTAAATTTCTAAATTCCAAGATATATATTAATAATTATTAAAGCATACCAAGTTTGCTAAAAAAATGATGATGTAAAGAGGAAATAGAGATGATTAAACTTTAAGAAGAATAATGAAGGATATATAAAATTTAAAGCTTTTAATGCAATAAAAATTAAAGAAAATTGCAAAATCATATGGAAAAAATATAAATTTAATTTTTGTTGATTAAAAATCAGAATCAGATCCATTATTTTTAGAAGGACCATAAAATTTAAAAGACAAATAAAAAAAATAATAAGAATATATTCCCCATAATTAACCTTAATAAAAAAAATAATATGCAATTTATATAAAAGAAGGAATTGATAAATTATAATTTAAAGAAAGAGAAATGAGAGATTAATGCCAATAAAAAGTAGAAGAATTATAAAATTAAAACTTATAATAAAAAATAGTAGAAATATAGAATTCTATACCAAAATTAATGTAAAAATTTAAAGAAGCACATTGACTAAATGAATAATAAGTAATGCCTTTATTTAATTAATATAAAAGACAAATGTAATTATTTATAAAGCAAACCAAATTATAAGAAGCTAATAGAAATGAAGTTTTAAAATGTAAAAATGACTCTAACAAAAATAATTATAATGAATTAAAATAAAGATTATCAAAAGTAATTGAATAGAAAAAATAATTAGAACAATCTAATAAATAATTAATTGAAAAAGCAAAAAATGAAAAATAAAATAAATTTAAAAATACCTATTTAGAATAATAAGAATAAATAGCAAAATAAGTAAAAGCATTAAAATAAAGAAAAGATAAAAAATTAGATGAAATAAATTTATAATTTGAAAAGGAATTAAGAAATTAAGATGATAAATAAAAACAAGAAAAAATGTTACAGGACTATATGTAAAAATATAAAAAAATATAAAGTCAAATTTAGAATGAATTTTAAATTGAAGAAAAATAATTAAAAATAAACATTCAATTAAAAAGAGTGAAATAATAAAGAAAAATAATTGATTATTTAAAACCCTAAGATAAATTAATTTTTTTAAAAAATCAAGAAAAAATTAATTAAATTTAGAATGCAGTTTCAGCTATTATTTAATCTTCAAAAAATAGAAAATTAGAAGAAATGATAAATGAAGAACACAAATTAGCATAATAAAAAATTGAAATAAATAAAAAATTAAATAATGAAATGATGGCAAAATCAATATAATAATTAAAATAAGTTGAGGATCATCAAGATTTAAATTAATATAAAACTCATAACATAGAATTATAATAAGTAACAAATAAAAGAGGAAATGAGTTATCTCAACTTAGCAAAGATATTATTGCTTTAAAAAAAAAATATAGAGAACGATCAAATGAATTAATGTAAAAAGCTAATAAAACAAATTCAGAATAAGAAATAAAATAATTAGGAATGTAAAAATAAAAAATAACAAAAAAATTTAAATAAGAAATAAGAAAAATAATAAATGAATTTAGACAAAAGAAAACTGTAGAAATTGAATAATTATTTAATAAACTAAAAGAAAAAATTAAGAAAAAAAAATAAAATAATACAATTCAAATGAATGAAATTTATTTAAAAAATATTATTTCATAATCTTAGAAATTAAGAAAAATATACGCAGAAAGAATTATAAATGAAATCGATGGAATAAAAAAGAAAATATTCCCATAAAATTTAGTTTATGCAATAATGGAAATAATAGAAAAGTGAAACTACGAATAAATTGGACAATTAAAAGCTTTACAATCAAATTCATTATTTATGCTTTCAAAAAGAGGAAAATAATGTTTAATTTAAATAAGATCAAATTTTTTAAATTTATAAAAAAATATAAATCAATTATAAAATGAATTGTTAAATTGATTATAAAGACAAGAATAATTTAGTAAATAAGAAATAAAACATGAAAAGCAATTATTAGAAGAAAGAGAAATCTAAAGAAAAAAATAAAATTAAATTTTATGTGAAAAATACGATCTATAACTTTAAGAAGAAAGAGCAAAAGATATAGGAAAAAAATTCGATTAAATATTAATAAATACTTAGGGTGAATAGGTATTATAAAAACAAAAAATAATTTAGTAAAATGTAGGTTCAAATAATATATTAAAGGGGTTATTAGAGCAAGATAAAAATTGGTGTGAATAAAACTTAAAAGTATTTTCAAATCAAATGAATAATCAATATGAATCAAGAAATAATGAAATAAATGTGAGAATAGAAAAATTAAATAAAATTTTGGCATAAAAAAAAACCATAATGGAAGAATTAGATAAGCAATATTAATTATTAAATGAAAAGAATTAAAAGGATAATAAAATGAGAATGTAAAGAAAAAAAGATTTGGAAAATGAGATTAAAAAATTAAATGAAAAAAAAGAAATTACCACACAATAAAGAGAAAAAAGAGAAGAATTATTAAAAAAGCATCAAAAAGATTTAGAGAAAACAAAAAATCAAATATAATTATAAAAATAAAGACAACAAAGAGCATTAGAATTAAAAATAAAATAAAAACAAGCAAAAAGAGAATAATTAAAAAAGAAAGATATAGAAATAGTTGAAAAAATAAAAAAAGAAAAATTAGAAGAACTAGATTCTGAACTGATGTCAAAATTAGGTAATGCATTATTTAATATGGTTGAAACAAATTTAGTAGTATAAACAAAAAAATTGCAATAAATATCAGATAAATATTCAGAAAGAAATATTTTTGATAAAGTAAGACCATTAAAGGGTGTTCAATTCAATAAAAAAGATGAATATAATTGTCCAATTGAATAATTATATGATGGAAAATAGGGAAAATTATTTTAATTAGATTTATCTTCTGAAATGCTTTATAAAAAATTAAAGAATTTAGAAGAAAAAGTAAAAATATTTACAGGAGGACAATTTTTAGGCATCTGGAATGATTATAGTAATTTAAGATAAAAAGTAGATTAACTTAAAAGATTTTTAGATGGATTAAATCCTGCATTAACTCAGGCAGAGCAAAAAAAGTAAAAATAACAAAACTAAATTTATTATTATTATTACTACTAAATTATTTTAAAATTAATTTAATTTAATATAATTTAATTTAATTTAATTTAATTTAATTTAATTTAATTTAATTTAATTTAATTTAATTTAAGGGGTTTTGGGG
>Ga0208968_1001139_pt1 | contig 14766 bp, 14 predicted proteins | sample RifOxyA3_FD_184031 | JGI IMG/M metagenome (GOLD analysis project Ga0208968, IMG submission 184031) | Groundwater microbial communities from Rifle, Colorado - Rifle Oxygen_injection A3 (SPAdes) | ecosystem: Environmental > Aquatic > Deep subsurface > Groundwater | place: Rifle, Colorado, United...
AATGATGCGCTTAAAACCGGAGCACAATGTCATCATACCCTTTTCGCCATTTGGGAGCGGAAAGGGATTTGCTCTCATCAAAATATCCAAAAGCGATGAGCAGGGGAATATAAAAATTTTCCGGAATATTGAATTCAGCCATGACCTTGTCGTGATCAAAGCCATCCATGGGATGGCTTTCGATACCCAGGCTTTTGGCGGCGAACATCAGGGCCATGGCAAAAAAGCCGGTGTTTTTGCAGGAAAAGGCCTGAATGGTTCGTTCGTTTTTCCCATACAGTTTTGTCCTTGCCTTTTCAAACCAGTCCCTCTGTTTTTCCGTCATGGTGCCGGCCTTGATGTTTTCCCGGAACACCCGTTCAACGGTTTGATGTCCTTCAAAAAAACCGTGGTTGTCGGCCAGGACGATCATGGTGACCGGGGCCGTGCTGACTTTTTCCTGGTTCATGGCGCATTTTTGGAGCCTCAGTTTGTCTTCCTTGTCCGTTAATATGATGAGGTTCCATGGCTGAAGATTAAAAGAAGAAGGGGCTTTGGATGCCATTTCCACCATCTTTTTCACCAGAGAGGGGTCAATGGGCTTGTCAGGGTTAAAAAAATTCACGGCGCGCCGGCTTGATACCATTTCTTCAAAATTCATTTTCACACCCTGTAAAACAAGATTAAGGGGTGGCCGCAAAAAGCGATCACCCCTGTTCATTTTGAAAATCAGCCTTCCTGGCTGGCCAGATAATCATCATACATGGATTCCAGCCCCAATTTATGCTTGGATTCTTCCTGAACCAGAATCATAAACAGTTTTTTGGCATCTTTGTTGTCTGTCTGGTCTGCCAGCATGGTGTAAAGCTTAACCGCCTTTTCTTCTCTTTTCATGGCAATCTTAAGAATTTCAGGCATGGGCATGCCTTCCTGGTATTCGATTTCCACCATATAATCGCTTATTTTCAGATCCGTGATTTTTTTAAACTGATAGGAATCAATTTTTGCCTTATTGCCGGAGATGTCGGAAAGAAGGGCCACATGCTTTTCCTCTTCCTTGGCGAATCTTTCAAAGGTTTCTTTTAAAGATGCCCGTGTTGCTTCCTTGGCCAAAGAAGAATAAAACTCAACAGCTTCTTTTTCCTTGTCAATGGCAAATTTTAATATTTCATCAACCGATCCAAATTTCATGTTTCCTCTCCTTCGTGTGTTATCGTTTACATACCAGGGTTATAATTAAATTTTTACAGCAAATTGCATACCATATCCATCCGAATTTTCCTACTATACATATAAATCCGGCTAATTTTCAATTAAAAATTTATTTAGTGAAAACATACTCAAGGGCTGAACCGACATCGGTAAATTTAAAATCATAACCAGCGTCCAGCAGATGTCTGGGAATTGCCTTCTGGCTTTCCAGAAGGGCAGCGCCCAGTTCCCCCATGACGGCCCTGACCAAAAAGGCCGGGGCCGGGATAAAGGCGGGCCGGTTCAGGGCCCGGCCCAGGGCCTTGGCAAAGTCTTTCTGCCGGACCGGAACCTTTCCCGTGAAATTGAAGCTTCCTTCCAGTTTCTCATTTTCAAGAATAAACCCGGCGGCCCGGATCAGATCGTCGATATGAATCCAGGGAAACCAATGCCTTCCGTTTCCCAGGGGTCCGCCCGCAAACAAGCGGAAGGCCGGGGCCATTAACGAAAGGGCCCCCTTATCTCCCAGAACCACACCAAACCGCATGACGGCTACCCGGGCCCCTTTTTCTTTTGCCCGGAGCCCTTCTCTTTCCCAATCCGTGCAGACTCGGGCCAGAAAGCTCTCTCCAGGGGCGCTCGCCTCCGTCAGTTCATCCTCGCCCCGGTCCCCGTAAATTCCAACGGCAGAAGTGGTCAACAGCGTCTGCCCTGCCCCCGGTTCAATGGCGTTGACAAGGTTCCGGCTAGTAAGAATCCGTGAGTCATAGACGGCCTGCTTGTATTTTTTTGTCCAGTAGCGGAATATATTCCGGCCGGCAAGATTAATCACAATATCAGCGGCTTTCACATGGGCCTGCCAGTCACCGGCCAGGGTGGTATCTGCACTGACCCATTCAAAGTCCGGGGAAAATTTTGACAGCGGATGGGATATGGATGTTCCAAGGCCCACAACCGGGTGACCCTTTGTCAGAAAGAACCGGGCCAGTTTATTGCCGATGAATCCTGAAGCACCTGTAATCAATATTTTTTTCATGATTTCGAGTCCTTTCCATGATTTTAGGGATAAAAAGAATATTAACCATATATTTTTAAGATACAACGGCATCAAAAACAAGATCGGCCCTTTTATTGATTTTTTGTTTGTGATATATCACGAATAAGGATGACCATGCGAATTACCCTTTTTTAAGGCAGAGGAATATGTCCCTGAATCCCTTGAACCATCAATCCGTTTATGAGAGCCTGTTTAAACACTCCTATTCGATCATGCTCATCATTGATCCTGAAACAGGTCAAATCCTGGATGCCAACCTTGCAGCCCTGAAATTTTATCAGTATTCGGAAAAAGAAATCCTGGCCATGAAAATGTCGGACATCAATACCCTGTCTGAAAAAGAAATACAAAGCGAAATGGAAAATGCCCGGCTGAACAAACGCAATTATTTTAATTTCCGGCACAGGCTGAAAACCGGCGGCATCAGGGATGTGGAAGTCTACAGCGGCCCCATTGAATTTCAGGACAAAAAAGTCCTCTATTCCATCGTCCATGACATCAGTGATAAAAAACTGTCCCAGGAAACCCTTAAGAAAAGCGAAAGCACCATCCGGGCCATGATCAATGCCACCCGGAGCCTGGTATATCTTTTTGACATACAGGGGGATATCATCAATCTGAATATACCGGGCGCCCTGCTGTTTGATAAACGCCCCGATGAAATGATCGGTAAAAATTTTAAAACCTTTTTTGGTGAACAGGACTTTTCAAAACTGAGCCTGCTGGTCGATGAAGTGGTTGAAAACCAGGACCCCATCAGCTATCAGAAAGAAAGGCGGGGCCGGTATTTTGATGTCCATCTCTATCCTGTGTTTAATGAATCGGACCAGGTGGACCGGATCTGTGTGTTTGCCAATGATATCACTGACCTGAAAAAAACCGAAAAAGTATTTACCGCCATTGAGACGGCCGGCGGCATCTGCCATGAAATGAACCAGCCCTTGCAGGTCCTCCTCGGCAATCTGGAGCTGTTGCGGATCAATATGGAAGAAGACGACCCCAACCAGAACCTGATCAGTACAGCCCTGTTGCAGACGGAAAAACTGGGCCGGATTACCAAAAAACTCGCCCATATTACCCACTATGAAACCAAGGGATATGTCAAAGGCACGATTTTCGACATTGACAAGTCTTCGGAAAACCAATGAAAACCTCGGACACCGCAAAAGAGGACAAAGAGGTTTGGCTTTGTCCCTTCTGCCGGACCGAAGCCCTCTGTGTCATCCTTGAGAACAAAACCGTCTTCGCCATCAAAGACGCCTCCCCCGTCAGCCCCGACCATATGCTGGTTCTTCCGAAACGCCATTGTTTAGACTATTTTCACATGACCCATGAGGAAAGATGTGATGCCCATGACCTGGTTGAAAGGCTTAAAACCCTGATCCTGGCCCGGGACCCGTCGGTACGGGGCTTTAATATCGGCGTCAATTGCGGAGAAACCGCGGGCCAGACCATATTTCACGCCCATGTCCATCTCATCCCCAGAAGAGAAAACGACACCCCCCATCCCAGGGGAGGGGTCCGCGGGGTGATCCCGGACAAAATGAATTATTAGTTTTTTTGCAGCTTGACTTTTGTTTTTTTTCTGAATACAACCAGATCTGTTCAGGTGCACATCGTGCTTAAAAGGGAACTCCTGTGCGAATCAGGGACGGGCCCGCCGCTGTAAGTGGGGACGAAGGCTTCCAAAAACACCACTGTCGATTAAAAGCCGGTAATTAAAGGCTTAAAAATCGGCGGGAAGGTAGAGGCCTGCCGGATGATCCACAAGTCAGAAGACCTGCCGGACAAATGGGTGTATTCCCCGCGGACAAGGGAATCACAATGATCTTAAGGAAAAAAGGGATACCCCGGGATCGAGTATATATCGGTCCGGGGTTTTTTATGGCTCCGGACCCATGGATTCAATTTTTAATCGTTTAAGGAGCTATCATGAAAAAACTTATCCTGTTCGTATTGTTCACCTGCCTGATCCTGCCCACCGCGGTCCTTGCCTCGGGCCACGGCCATGAAAGGGAAATGAAAAAAGGAATTCTCCTGGTGGCCTTCGGGTCAAGCGTTCCCGAAGCACAGATATCCTTTGACAACATCAACAAACGCGTTAAACAAGACTTTCCGGACACCCCGGCATTCTGGGCCTATACCTCTTCCATTATCCGGAACAAGCTGGCCAAGGAGGGAAAAATTCTGGATTCCGTGCCCATGGCCCTGGCCCGGATGACGGACCAGGGATTCACCCATGTGGCCATCCAGTCCCTTCATACCATTCTAGGAGAAGAATTTCACGATCTTGCAAATACGGTCAAAGCCTTTGAAGGCCTGCCCGATGGCATTGAAAAAATAACCATCGGCGCTCCCCTTCTTTCCTCTGAAAAAGACATGGAAGCAGTCACCAATGCCATCCTTAAAAATATTCCGGCCCATCGCAAGAAAGGAGACGCCGTCCTCCTCATGGGCCACGGCACCCCCCATCCCTCCAATGCCTTTTATGCGGCCCTGATGTTCCATCTCCAGAGAAAGGACCCCCATGTCTTTGTGGGGACCGTTGAAGGATCTCCCGATATCAACGACATCATCCCCATGCTCAAGGAAAAGAAACTGAAAAAAATTTTCCTAATGCCCTTTATGTCTGTTGCTGGGGACCATGCCCGAAACGACCTGGCCGGTGATGAAGAAGACTCCTGGAAATCCATTCTGACAAAACAGGGATTTGAATGCGATATCACCCTGAAGGGCACGGCAGAATATGAGAATATGATTGATATCTGGGCCAGCCATTTAAAAGAGGCCATGGCCCATTTTAAATAGGACGGTATCAGGCCTCGATGGAGACGTCTCCGGCGTTGTAAATTAGGATGACGTCTCCGGGCAGGTCCACGGCGCGCTGAAGTTTTGAAAAAAGATCTTCCGGGTCGCCGTTGCCGCCCGGATTAAATCCGATGAAAAGCAAGGCCGATGGCTGCATACGCCGACGAACGGCATGGAGCGGGGTTTCGGTCGGCACAATGACCAGTTCGGCGTCAATCCGGGCCTGGGCAAGCATTGCACGCATTTCCTTGTCGATATTCCCGATATCGGCCTTGCGCACAACCGGCCGGATAATGCGGATGGGGTGGCCTCGCCATTCCCGGTTCTTTTTGAGCATAAAAGCCAGCAGAAGCATCAATTGACCGTTTTGAGCGGAATCCCACCACAGGTTGATGGTCCCCTTTGGAATGATTGTTTTTTCCTGTTCCTGTTCAGTGGCCACGATGATCAGGCTGCGCTTCATCTCCACTACGGTCTGGATGATTTCCCGAAAAATGCCGGATTTTTCTGCATCCTGGCTCCAGCCGAGCAGGATCGTGTTGGGCCGCATCCCGCCGATTCCATGGCACTGGAGAAGGGCCTTGACCGCACTGTGAAGATCTTCCTCCACAATCACGGCCGGAAAGGCGGGGAGTTCCTCTTTGAGAATGAATTTGCGCAGGAGGATTTCAGCTTCCCGGCGGCGGTCAAAAAAATCTTCCAGCTTTCCCCGGATCACCTGCCCGATGGAAACAACGCCGCTGTCAACGGTAAACCAGCAGGCGTATTCGGCCAGGTGTAGCCGGTTATAGGCCCCGCCGCTGAGGGCAAGGATGGAGGGCCGCCAGTTCTTGGGATGATAGCGTTCCTGTTCCAGGCGCAACAAGGCCTTGCGGGCCTTCTGAAAAGCAAGGCCGCCGTCGAGATCGCCCCATTTGACCCTGATTTCCGCCCGGGCAATGAAAAAATACAGCGCAGTTCCCAGAACCAGGGCCACGGCGGCCCACAGGATATTGATCAGAAACATGATGCCAACGCATGCGAGGGCGCCAAAAAACGCAATGGACCAGTGGTTGAAGCGGAAGGTCGGACGAAAACTGGGATTGCTTGACCGGCCTTCGTAAAAACAGGCCAGATTCACCGCTGCATAGGTCATCAAAAAAAACATGGTGATAACCGGTGCAATGGTATTCAGATCTCCGGCAAGGATACCGATCTGGGCGATGAGAAAGGTCAAAACGGTTGCCCTTCTGGGTTCTCCGGCAGGGCCGCTGCCGCGGCCAAACCACCTCAGAAAGTGGAAGATATTGTCACGGGCAAAGGCCTGAAGAATCCGGGGCGCGCCCATCATGCTGCCCAGAGCCGAAGAAAGTGTGGCGCAGAATACCCCGGCATAGATGAGAGAAGGGAAAAAAGCGTGGTCTTTCATCACAAACCCCTCACCCAGCAGTTCCGGCCGCGGGATGGCCCCGGCCATCAGGACACAGATCCCGGCATAAATCAGGGTGGAAACACCGATGGCGGCCAGGGTGCCGTTGGGAATGGACCGGCCCGGATCACTTAAATCTCCGGACATATTGACGCCGGCCATGATGCCTGTGACGGCCGGAAAAAAGAGGGCAAAAACCGCAAAAAATGAATATTTCGGTGTCCATTCCGCCGCAAGATTGGCACCCAGGACTTCCAGGGAAAACCCCATTCCTGCGCCCATGAAAAACGAAAGCACAGACAGCAGAAGAACGGCAAGGATACCGTATTGAATGCGGATGGTCCAACCGGCACCGATGTAGACGCAGATGAAAACAATGATATGGATGATGGTGCCGACAGTCCTGAAAGAAAGCCCCATGCCGGGAAAAGCTGAAAAGATGGCCTCGGTGAACCCGATCACGTAGAGCGTGACAGCCACGGCCTGGGCGATATAGAAAAAAACGGCGATCACACCGCCAAATTCCACACCAAGGCTCCGGCTGATGAGATAATATGCCCCGCCGCCCCGAACCCGCATATTGGTCGCAATGGAAGCCACGGACAACCCTGTAATCAGTGAAATCAGTTTTGCGGCAGCCAGAATAACAAGGGACTGCCACAATCCCGCATATCCGACCACAGTGGAAAACCGCAGGAACATGATCACACCGAGGATGGTCAGCAGACTGGGTGTAAAAACACCGCCAAAGGTGCCGAACTTTTTTGGCTGCAATTCTTCCGGAGGTATTTTGTCTTTCACGGTATTGCCTTAATGCTATGTGTTTCAGATGAAAGACGTCAAAAGAACTGTTCTCCGTGTCGCTTTAGGCTCCACTGAACCGGACTTTCCTTTACATCTTTATTTTCGAGCCCTTGTATCCCTATCTTATTCAAAACGCCGAAGCATTTGTCAAGATCATAATAAACCCAAAAAAACCCGGGCAATGGAACCCTTGTCCCAATAAAGGAACATTTTCTGTTTTGCATCAGATGCAATCTTTACAAAGCCTGAAAGGATGCTATAGTTTGGCCATGGGCTTCTACCCGAAAAAAGGCAAAGCCCATGACCAAAAAAATCAAAAAGGATCATAGATGGCTCACGACTGTGCAAAATGCCTATTCAGGGCAAAATATGATAACAGGCCCGATTCTATTATAGGGCGGTTATGGCGGTGGCATATCAATTGGTGCCCCGGATGGAAAGGATACCTGCGCTCTCTGCCTCCCGGTGAAAAAAACAGGGTAGATCAAACTTACGGCCTGGGAAAGCGCCCCATTTAAAACGGAGGAAGAAATGGAAATCAAACTGGATCACCACAAACATCACCATACCCATGACCACAGCCATGACCACAGCCATGACCACGATCATAGCCATAGTCACGGGAAAGAAGAACACAATCATCCCCACCGCCATGAACACGCCCATGGCCACCCACATTCCCACAGCCATGGAAAGGATCATGAAGACCATGACCATGAGAACGACCACGGGGGCCATGACCATGATCACCCCGGCCATGAAACAGAAAAACATGACCATAGCCACTAAGGGCTTGAACTCATCGGTCTATCGTAAAAACCTATGCGCCTTCTTCTCAAGGCTCCCTGAAATTGCAGATCACCCTGGTTTTTGAGTCGGCGTGAGCAATCAAAAGCAGATTATTCCGTAAGTTTCACCGGAGTGACAAAGCCGGGCGGCTTAACGGCAATCACGGAGCAGTCCAATTGATCAAGAATACCCTCTGCGGTATTTCCAATGATGAATCCCGGGATTCCCGTCCTTGCAACCGTTCCCATGACAACAAGGTCGGCTTTCAGTTCTGTTGCTGAAGAAGCGATCATTTTCTGGGCCGGGCCGTTTGGCAGATGGAGCCGCGGAGAAAGGCGGTCATAAAAATTCTTGCCGATAAGGTTTTGCAGCATCTCTGCCTGGGCGTTCAAACCATTCTGGTGAAGGGCGCGCTCTTTTTCAACATAAAGGACGGTGTCGTCTACCGCCTTGTCCCTCCGGCTTCTCAGCGTCGCCACGGCGAAAGCCTCCCAGGCATGGACAATATGAAGCGCCGAAGAATCGGACAAAGCAACCAAACCGGACAATTCCAAAATTTCCCGGTTAAGGGCCTGTTCAGGAGCGGTTGGCCTCAACGGGTCAAAATCCACGGCCGCCATCACACAATCGTATTTTGGTTTTTCAGGAAGCTTTGCCAACCATACCGGACAAGGGCATTTACGCAGCAGATGCATATCATTGCTGCCAAACAGCCGTTTCAAAAAACCCGGATTTTCAGCAGCTTTCATGACCAGGTCATGGGAATTTTTCAATACCAGGCGAATGGCCTCAAGAAAAACAGTCCCCATCATCACTCGGGTTTCAATCTTTACTTGCTTTTCAAAGGGCCGGATCAGAATTTCCAACGCCTCTTCATGTTCCGCCTGAACCTCTTCCTGAAGAAAGTCGCGGACCGGTGCAACAACATCAAGGACCGTGAGGCTGGCCCGGTGGCTTTCCGCCAGGGAAACCGCCCGGGCAAGCACAGAAACCTGGTCCAGGCTTTTCTCCATAATAAAGAGTATGTTCTTGAATCGATTCATCCGATCTCCTTCTCCCCTATAGCGGTTCCCGGTTTTTTAAGGCCTGGACGGTTCCGGTCTCCCCGATAAAAATCAGGCAATCCCCCGCCATGATCCTGTCTGCAGGGTTGATGGTTGTCATCTGATCTTCTCCCCGCCGGATACCAATAAGCGTTACCTTGAATTCCTGGCGGAATCCGATATCCGAGATGGTCCGGCCTGAAAACGGAGAGTCTTGAGCAACCTTAATTTCTGCAATTTCAAACCGGCCCGTATCCCGGCTATAATTTCTTTCTTCAAGCTTATTGAGAAGCCTTTCCGCATCTTTTAACCCACCCGGAGGCCCCATGATGAGCAGACGATCACCGGGAAAAATCCTGAAACCGGGCTCGGGGTCATAATACACCTGCCCTCCCCGGCTGACGGCCAGAATGGATACCCCGGTCGCAGACCGCAGAGGAATATCCCGGATGGTTCGGCCTACCACTGAAGCATCGGATTTAATGCGTACCTCAAGAAAAGAAATCGGCCAGTCGACTTTTTCCGGCAGCACATCCATGGCATAGGTCAAGGCATCGGCTGCCTGTTCCGTTGCATCTGTAAAAGGCCGGAACACCAGATGAGCCCCGGCATGCTCAAAGGCACAGGCTTCTTCCGCGTTTGTGGCGGTTAAGGCAATCTTGCCGCCATACCCGTCTTTTTTAAGATTATGGACCAGGGCCAGGTTAATCTCCCTTGAGCGGACGGTGCTGATCACCCATTGCGTCCTGTTCAGGGGCAGGTGTTCGTGCATCTCAGGGTCGGCCATGTCGCCGTATAATACCGAGAGTCCTTTTTCACGCCACCGGTCCAGGACAGCCGGATCAAAATCAACGCCCAATATGGTTTTATCCCGCCGGATCAGGTATTCGGCCAGCCCGGAACCGTAATTTCCCAGACCCACCAGGATCATATCCACGGGTGACACGGCCTTATTGTTGTCAATGGCGGCCTCCCGGTATGGATTCTTCATTTCAAAAATCTTCAGGGGGACGGACAAAACCTGATAAAGCGGTCCGGAATAGAGAATCATATAGGTGGAGATAAAAATGGTTATCACCCCCACAAGGGTGATCAGGCCCATGGTTTCATTTGAAATATGGCCCAGGCCCAGCCCCAGGGCTGCGACGATCAGCGAGAATTCACTGATCTGAGCCACGGTCAACCCGGCCAGAAAACCGGTGCGGCGCCGGTATCCCATGAATCTCATGATCACCAGGACAATCAACGGGTTTCCGATGAGGACAAAGATGGAAAAGATTACGGCCGGGCCCACCTGGGATCCCACGGTGGACCAGTCCAGGCGCGCGCCCAAATCAATGAAAAAAAACAAGAGCAGAAAATCCCTGAGGCCTGTCAAACGTGCGCCGATGGAATCGCGAAAATCCGTGGATGCCAAGGAAACACCGGCCAGAAAAGCCCCCACTTCTTTACTAAATCCCAGCAATTCACTCCCAGCGCCGAGAAAAACCGCCCAGGCAATGGCAAAAAGAGTCAGCAGTTCCAAAGAATGGGACAACCGCCGGGTCAGGAAGGGCAGAACGTATTTCATCAGCAGGGCCAGGCCTCCCAGCAATCCTATGCCCTTGACAATAATGATCAGCGCCGACACATAAACGGAACCCTCTTCTCCCACAGACGCCCCCAGGGTGGTCAGAATGATGAGAGCCAGGATGGCGGCAATGTCCTGGACAATGAGAAAGCCGATGGCAATCTGGCCATGGAGGGAATCGATTTCCTTTTTATCGGAAAGGAGCTTGACAATGATAATGGTGCTGGAAAAGGTGAGGGCCACAGACACGTATGCGGCTGTCAGAAAAGGCATATCCAGGGCAACGGCAATGATGAATCCGATCACCGAGGTAAAAATGATCTGCCCCAGACCCGTTGCCAGGGCCACCGGGCCGGTGGTGCGGATCAACTGCAGGTCCAGCTTGAGGCCGACGATGAACAGCAGCAATGCAATACCCATATGGGCCAGCAATTCGATCTGATCGTAGCTCTGGATGATTCCCAGACAGGAAGGGCCGGCCAGGATTCCTGTTGCAAGGAACATGATGATCAGAGGCTGGCGCAATTTCTGCCCGGCAATCCCGGTCAGGGTTGCCAGGCTTAGAATAAGGGCAATTTCCAGAAATGAGCTTCCGTGCGGCATCTTACCTCCCTCTCTTCTTCAGTATCCGGCGATCCGGTTATACAGTGTCCCGTCTCCAATGTTTACGGTATGGTGCGTAAACTTGTCAAGGGAAACAGGGTGAGAATGAAAATGATTTGCAAATTCCGTCGCAAAGAATTATATTTCAAACTCAGGAGAGTTACCAAAAAGCCTTAACAGGCTTGAAAGGAAGATGATGAAAAGAAGACATATATACATTACTGAGTTCGATAAATCACGGCTTGAGGAACTCATATCGGTAGCTGAGGAGTTCGGCGATAAGGACAGGAAAGACTTAGATGCTTTGGCGGAGGAACTGGAGCAGGCTGAAATCGTTTCACCCACAGATGTGCCCCCTGATGTGGTGACTATGAATTCAAAGGTTATTATTCGTGATTTGACCACTTCCCAAAAAACAACCTATGCTTTAGTGTTTCCCATCAATGCCAACATCGAGAAAGGTGCTATTTCGGTCCTTGCTCCTGTTGGCACTGCGATTCTGGGGTACTCAAAGGGAGATATCGTTGAATGGCCGGTCCCATCCGGAATACGCCGTATCTGCATCGAAGAAATTCTATATCAGCCCGAAGCGGCCGGTGATTTTCACCTTTAATCACCCTGGAAACCAAGGCCTATGTCAAGCCGAATTCAGGATAAGTGAACAAATGTGACGGAGGGAAGCGGTATATACCTGCTTCCCCCGATCTTTAAGCTATCCAGCCTTTCCTTATCAACCAATTTTAATTCGATTTTTTTGTCAATAATTTGATAGGCATGCCTTTTGCAATGTAGGAGGCAAAATTAGAAAATATGACAAAAAGACTTATCTTGAGAATCAATTCTTAGGATCGGCAAACAATCCAATTAAATGGATATAAAATGAAGGGCGGATCTTATGCATTTATTTGTTAAACCTAAAAAATTAAAAAATTTGTTTCCGACTGATATTATTTTTCAGACGGAATACTGGGCTCAAGTTAAAGCCAGGCTTGGATGGCAGCCTTGCGCATATGATATTGGTGATCATCGGTCTAAAAACGATTTGCTTGTTCTGACCAAACCTTTAGGTCCCAATGTTTCCGCCGCATATGTACCCCAAGGGCCTGAGTTTGCGCCAAATCAGGAAAGCTATGGATCCTATCTTGAGGCTTTGTCGGAATCCATCGCTAATCAGATTGATTCTGAAATCGCATTCATTCGGTACGACCTCCCCTGGGAATCGCCTTATTCCGAAATTCTCAATAAAGGTCCCGGATATGGAATTCCGAATGTTAGAATTCGAGAAATTCGGATGAATTTTGGAACGCAGCTCTGGAATTTCAGAAAGGCGCCAATGGATATGACCGTTGCTGATTCATATATTATCGATATCAGCCAACCCGAAAAAACGATTCTTGACCGTATGAAAAGCAAAACACGTTACAACATCGGACTTGCATTGAGAAAAGGGGTAAAGGTTTATGCCGCCTCCATCCGGGAACTTCCGATTTTCTATGAACTTTACTTCGAAACCGCCAAGCGTAACGGATTTTTAGTAAGGGATTATCAGTATTTTTTAACCCTGTTTTCTTCACATGGCAAGAAAAGCGATTCTTCTGAAATCCTATTGATGCTGGCCTGCCATGGCGAGGAGGTTCTCGCAGGTGCCATTATCACGATAACGGAGAAGACCGCGTATTTCCTTCATGGTGCATCCAAAAATGTGAAGAGAAATCTCATGAGCTGTTACGCCCTCCATTGGGAAATAATTCAATACGCAAGGTCCCTGAAATGCCGAGACTATGATATGGGTGCCGTATCTCCGGCGAATTTTCCCGATCATCCTTTTTTTGGGCTCTATCGTTTTAAATCCGGGTTTGGCGGACGTATCTTTCATCGGATCGGTTCATGGGATTATCCGATAGATCAAGATACCTATTCATCATTCAGGAATTGGGAGGAAACGAACAGGGGGGTTTACGAGAACGGCCGGAACCTTTTATACAGTGACGCTTGTTAAACTCCCATGGGATCAAAAAACAGTTCAATTTAAGCACCTGGGTCAGGGTGCCTCAAGACAAAAAGAAAATAATAGGTTTGTGACATGAAAAGAAAATTATGGATATGGATTAAACAGGGTCTTTCTCTACTGTGGATATGGATAAAACAAAGCCTATTTCTGCTGATAGGAAGCGCATTTTGTGCATTTTCCGTCAAGGCGGTTTTAATCCCTCAGGGTTTTTTTTCGACCGGATTGACCGGTGCCGCGTTGGTTCTTTATTACAGATATCCGGTAGCACCGATAGAGGTTTTGTACCTGATGATCAATATCCCCATTTTTTTATTGGGATGGGCGTTTGTAGGGGTCCGCTTCGTCCTTTATTCCCTTTGGGGGATGTTACTCTATTCCTTGATGCTGCATATCATTAATGTTGAAATCAATATTTCAGATCCAATACTTAGTGTTATCACGGCAGGCTGTCTTTCGGGAATAGGAGTTGCCATTATTCTGCGATCTTATGGATCTACCGGCGGGACTGAAATTCTCAGCGTAATCATGCATAAACTTTTTTCCTTCAGTGTCGGGACAGGAACGGCAATTATAAACGGAATCGTTTTAACCGCTTGTACGGTGTTATTTCCCATTGAAATGGTTCTTTATGCCGTTGTGTATGCGGTGGTCAACATGCTGACAATCGATAAGGTTTTTTATGGTCCTACCCAGAGAAAAGCTGCCTTGATCATTTCTGAGAAATGGTTTGAAATCATAAACGATTTGATTGGTAAATGTAATATAGGCGTCACAACAATTAAAGGTAACGGGGCATACCAAGGAACTGGGAAAACAATTCTTTATTCCGTCTTCAGTCGAAAAGACGTCAACGCCGTCAAGAAGGTCGTTCTTCAAAACGATCCCGGTGCCTTCATGGCCCTAATGACGGCCGAAGATGTGACCGGTCTAAGGATAGGAAATCAGCCGCATTGGTAAAAAGCGAATGGTGCCGGAGTCACATATTCGATTCCGGTATTAGAGTGAAAGAAAGGTGGTCTTTATGATTGCTTCGACCTGTTGATGAACATCTGCATCCATTGCAACAATTACGTGATTTTGGTCTCCTAAATCCATACCTATTGTGATATTGTTGTTCATGGCTGGTTTCTCCTTTTTTTGCAGCCCTTAACAAGTGACTGCGTCACTAATTGAGCGTGATTATATCACAGCTCTCGGGGGGTGCCAGCCTTCTCATCTTATCTGTTATCGATTTCCTGGATAGTGTTAAGCTTAACTCCAATAAAATTGAATTGATCTCTGGGTTTTCTACCACCACATCTTGTGACCGGGTCAAATCATGCAATTCTTTTTTAGGTTGATAGCATCATTGACAATCAGACGTTTTCCGGAGGTTAAGATTATAGTGGTTTTCAAAATAACGTTCCGATTGAAGTCGTTTTTTGATTCCTTTTCGGGTTGTTAATGACATCAAGAATTGCCTGATCCAGTCTGTCAATTAATTGTTGGACATTTTTACAGACA
>Ga0208968_1001140_pt1 | contig 14762 bp, 12 predicted proteins | sample RifOxyA3_FD_184031 | JGI IMG/M metagenome (GOLD analysis project Ga0208968, IMG submission 184031) | Groundwater microbial communities from Rifle, Colorado - Rifle Oxygen_injection A3 (SPAdes) | ecosystem: Environmental > Aquatic > Deep subsurface > Groundwater | place: Rifle, Colorado, United...
GAGGTCGACGAATGATCCGCTTGGGATTGTGTTGTTCCTAATGGCGTTGAGGTTGCACTCGGCGTTCTTGTCGGAAGCTTGCGCACTCGAGCCGTGACGTCGGGTTTTGGAAACCTCCACGCGAGAAGTTTTTCAATGCCACGCTTACTCTGGTGAGTGGCTGCATGAACCAGTTCTTCGAGATTCTCGCAGGTCAGGTGCGGAGCCAACAAACAGATGCCGGTCAGATGAAGCTCACCTTGGGCGAGCTTGGTCAAAAGAACCGGGTACTTTCGCGCCAGACGGGCTGCCGTGATCCGTTTGTAGGCCATGCTTTCCGAGAGAAAGAGCTCGTCGACAGTGAATTGAAACATGCTAGAGAACGCGCGCTCGCGATAGAGGCGGCGGTGATCGACCTCACCCATGTACGCCAGAATATCGGCCTCCAATAGGCAATCGTCTTTGAGCAGGGCTTCGAGTTGTTTTACCAAGTCCTCGTTGTTGAGTTCTTTGACAAAGCGGTTCATCTCCTCGCGCTCACTCGAGTTTCTGTTACTGATGTTCATGCTCATGGATCCCCCTGACCGTTTGGAATGTACCCAGTATACTAACACACCGTCGTGAACGGCTCTGCAGTGGCGCGGGATTGGCGCAGAGAGGTGCAATTCGCCCGGGGACCGCACACTTTGCAACCAAGACGGCTGCGAGCCAAGGGACGCGCTCTGAGGCTGCTGTGCGGCTATTTTATGGCGAACCATTCGCCGAAAAATTCCTCACGTACGAGACGTCAAGTGAAAAATGAACAAAATGGGGGCAACGAGACAGCGCACGTACTTTTCTCGCGTTCTTTCTTCTCACGTTCTTTTTTGCCCACCACCGAGCAGACACAACTGGCTGCGCCTTTTCGTGCGATTTCCTGCCCCGCTCACTCAAGCTTGGTGGCGATTGTCGTGAATTGGCTTGGTGCATGACTCTCCTCCTTGACCGTTTTTTTGTTTGCCGGCTTTTACCCGAAACAGACGCAGCTGCCATGACAATCAGCCCCCTATGGTTCGGCAACCACGATCGGGGGACCGGCGGACCACGGACCACGGTCCACCGGGTATTGTGCCGATTTCGCGTAACTTGCTGTCAGTCCCCCAAGCGCCGTCCTCTTGGTGCGTGATTGTCCCTGGGAGTGTGATAATAGATCTCAAACCAAACCTTGGGATCATGACGCTGACCTTCGTGTCACGGCCCCCGAACCGAGGATGCAATGACCGACGCAAACAACCCCACGGGCGGAAACAGACCCCCATCCCAAACCCAAGAGGGTCAGGTCATCCCAGCTGAGAATCCCTACCAGACTCCGAATGCTGCGGCAGTGTCCCAGGGTCCCAAGACTTCGAGCCTGGCCATCACCGGTTTCATCCTGGCGCTCATGCCCTTGGTTTGCACCAACTTCGTCGGCATCATTCTAGGCATCATCGCTCTGACGAAGATTTCTGCGCAGCCAGCGATGCTCAAGGGCAAAGGGCTTGCCATTGCTGCCATTGTCATCGGTGCGATGTGGTCGGCTGTGGGTATCTTGGGTATCTTGGCTGCCATCGCCATCCCAAACTTCATCAACTTCCAAGCTCGGGCCAAACAGAGCGAGGCCAAGATGAACCTGAAGGCTATCTTTGTCGGTGCAAAGTCGAGCTTTGCCGAGAACGGCAAGATGGGTACGACATTTGAGGCCATCGGTTTCAAACCAGACGGCACGCGCTACACCTATTACTTTGGCGACGACAGTATTGAGCCAGAGCAGGCGCTCGCAGAGCCGCTGCCAGATGAGGTTGAAACCTTCGTTGAGCCCGACTCGGGCAAATTCCGAGCTGTCGCCATTGGCAACGTCGACTCCGATGACACCCTCGATGTTTGGATCATTGACGACGAGAACCACCTGGAGAACATCAGCAACGACGTCGACGAGTACTAGCCGTTTGTCGTTTCGATTCCGGAAACAGCAATCAATCAGATCGTCAAAGGTCGTCAAAGGTCGTCGGCAAAAACGGCGCTGGTGATTTCTGCGGGTGCAAGTGGCATGGTGAGCAAACCACGTCGCTCGGTGGTCTCGGAGAAGATGTTGGGTCGCACCGGAAAACGGGTTGGGTAGTAACACCACTCGCTGATCAGCATACAACCCGCGTCATAGACGCTCGGGCAGCTCTGCAATTTCTCCCGCACTTTGCGAGTCAAACAGCCATCGATTGCTCTGGCGAGCGCGTGCTCGTCGAACCTGGTTGGCACGAAGGGCGTGTCATCGATTGCTGAAGATGGGGGTTGGGGTGTGCCACCAACCCAGAGACTCGCCGCATCACCATGGGCAAACGGATCGACGGGTTCGCCTTTGTGCCACACATTGAAGTGAACATGGGGTATGCCACAAGGCCCCGACGCAATGGCGTCCAGACCGCTGTAGCCCGAAAGGGCCATGGTCTCACCGCGCTCGAGCTGTTGACCCTCCTCCACGAGGAACCGAGCCAAGTGAGCACAGCAAGTAAAGAGGCCACCGCCATGATCGAGGACCAATTTGTTGCCGCCGCGATTGTACTCACAATAACGTCTGACGACCCGCCCGGGAGCTGGGGCAACCACGGTCGTTCCAACAGGTATGGCGAGATCTGTACCGTTGTGACTGTCATAGGTCATGCCACGACCGCGAAAGTCGCGCACCTGCGTAACCCTGACCGACCAACCGTCTTTGATGGGGGTCTGCAGATGGTTGAACAAATTGGTGATGATCGCGCGGTTGGGGATGATGAATTTGCCCCGCCACAATGGAATCCCCAGGCGTGGATTGTAAAGCCGAAGACTCGACAGTCCAAATCGGGACGGTGGAACATCTTCCGCACCGCGCAGGGCCAACCATGTTTCGCGCAACCGCGACGGCAGGTCGTACAACCCCAACGCTTCTCTCAATGCTATCGGTGTCGTCATGGTCGCGACGTTATCAAGCGGTCCCTGAGTTGGCCACAACACGTCGTCAATTTGGGTGTGCAAACCACTGGTCGGGCCGTGGCCCGATCGCCGGACAGCTGACAAAAGTACTTCTGTCGATATCATTTTCATTTTGTGGCAGGCACGAGTCTTACGCTTTTCGAAAAAATGCCAACATTTCAACAAAGTGATTACTTTGTACGTGCCGGACAAAGTCGCCGAGTGTCAGACCCATTTGGCATAAACAGTCTCCAGCATACGGAAACATTTGTTCAGTGGTTGGGTTTGGGATAAAAGCACACAGTCCACTTTTTCGGGAGCTAACATGGCATCTAACAACAACGCATTTGATCGTGAAAAGGCAATCGAGCTGGCTATTGGTGCCATCGAGAAGCAATTTGGCAAGGGTTCAATTATGCGCCTCGGAGAAGACGAGGTCATTCAGGATATCCCCGTGATTTCCACGGGGGCTATCGGTCTCGATGTAGCCTTGGGAATCGGTGGAGTACCACGTGGCCGTGTCGTCGAGATTTACGGTCCGGAATCGAGTGGCAAAACCACTTTGGCCTTGCATGTTGTCGCGGAGGCTCAGAAGAAGGGTGGAATTGCTGCGTTTGTTGACGCTGAGCACGCACTCGATACATTGTATGCGCGCAAGCTGGGCGTTCGCACCGACGATTTGCTGATTTCTCAGCCCGATACTGGAGAGCAGGCGCTGGAAATCACGGAGATGTTGGTCCGATCCAACGCCGTTGATGTTCTGGTCATTGACTCAGTGGCGGCGTTGGTGCCGCGCGCTGAGATCGAAGGCGAGATGGGCGATGCCCACGTCGGTCTGCAGGCCCGCTTGATGAGCCAGGCGTTGCGCAAGCTCACGGGTGTTATCGCTAAGAGCCGGACTTGTGTCATCTTCATCAATCAGATCCGCATGAAGATTGGCGTCATGTTTGGCAGCCCCGAAACCACCACTGGCGGCAATGCACTCAAGTTCTACGCCAGCATTCGTATGGATATTCGCCGCATCGGTGCCATCAAAGACCAGGACGCCGTCCTGGGTAACCGCACCCGTGTCAAGGTTGTCAAAAACAAGTTGGCACCCCCGTTCCGCGAGCACGAGTTCGACATTCTCTACGGTGAAGGCATCTCCCGCTCCGGTGATCTGCTCGATTTGGGCACCGAAGTTGGGATCATCGACAAGGCCGGATCATGGTACTCCTACCAGGGCGAGCGCATTGGTCAGGGGCGCGAACAGTCAAAGGAAACGCTCAAATCCAACACGCGAATGGCTAGCGACATCGAAGAACGAATCCGCCTGCACTTTGGTTTGGTACCTTCCCCAATCGGTGACGTCATCGAAAACACCGATGCCGATGCCAAAGGCGGCACCGCCAAGGATGTCAACGCCAAGGATGTCAACGCCAAGGATGTCAACGCCAAGGACGTCAACGCCAAGGACGTCAACCCCAAGTACGTCAATGATGACAACGCCACGGACATCGCCGAGGATATCAACGTCAATGTAGCCAAGGTCGTTTCCGCATCTGCCGAAGCCACAGCGGTGGCCCACGCTGTGGGCAAGACCACCGGGGGTGGCAATGGCAGCATCAGGCGTAAGGGCAAGGAATCCAACGCTTGAGCGGTTGGTCCAAGGCCAAGACGGTGAGGCACACTTCCAACCCGCGGGCGAATAATGCCCAACACCTGCGAGCTGACAACAGGCGGTCACACCCGTAAGATCATCCACCTCGATCTCGACGCATTCTTTGCGTCTGTCGAGCAACGGGATGATCCCAGTATCCGCGGCAAACCTGTCGTGGTTGGCGGGCCCTCGCAACGAGGGGTTGTCGCAGCTGCCTCGTACGAAGCACGCAAGTTTGGAATACGTTCGGCCATGCCCATGGTCGAAGCGATGCGCCGCTGTCGTGATTTGGTGGTTATTTCCGGTCGTCGGGATGCCTACACCGAAGCCAGCGAGCAGGTGTTTGATATCTTTCGTCGCTACACGCCTCTGGTCGAAGGGCTCTCCATTGATGAGGCCTTTCTCGATGTCACTGGCAGCCAGGGATTGTTTGGTTCAGCGGAGGCGATCGCTCGACGTCTCAAGAAGGAAATCAAGGCCGAGGTCGGTCTCACGGTCTCGGCGGGCGTTGCCCCGAATAAGTTTGTCGCGAAGATCGCCTCGGAGCTAGACAAACCCGATGGCCTCGTTGTCGTTCCCGACGAAGAAGTCGTCACGTTCCTTGCACCTCTGCCCATCGAAACTATGTGGGGTGTTGGCCCTAAGGCGGCAGCGCGTTTGCATGCGGTCGGCATCAAGACGATTGGAGACCTCGCGAGTACCTCACCCGCGGACCTCGAGCGCATCTTGGGGATCTGGGGCACGCAGGTGCATCATCTCGCCAATGGCATCGACCACCGACCCGTCGTGGTCAGCCACGTCGCCAAGTCAGTGGGGGCCGAGGAAACCTTCGATCACGATCTTCGCCGCAGCGAGGACCTAGAGCCGCGGCTGTTGTCCCAGGCCCAACGGGTTGCTCGACGTTTGTGGGCGAGTGGTTTGTGTGGACGAATCGTGGTGCTCAAGGTCAAGTACGCGAACTTTGAGCAGCAGAGCAAACGCAAACGGCTCGCCGATCCAATGTTTGACACGGATTCGATCTACAATGCAGCACGGGAGCTTCTGGGGCGTTTTCCCATGGGTGGTCGTGGGGTTCGCCTCACCGGCGTGACAGTTTCCGATTTGTCACCGGGGCCGCCGCCACGCACCCTCTTCGTTGATCCGGTTCAGCAGAAGCGTCAGCGAATTGAAGAGCTTGCCAACAGTATTCGTGACCGCTTCGGAGGAAACAGCCTCACCCGAGCAACTCTCCTCGGGGAGACCGACCCGCATATCTCGAAGTGAAGCAATCCCGATACGCAACTCTGTGAATCTCTGCGAATCACACCCATTTTCGTTTACCCCGTTTTGTGGCAGTGTGCCGCGCAAATCGCGACATCGCATCATCGCATCTTAGGAGCACGATCATGGCAGAGTTTGAATACATCCCTTCGCTTCCACTCGGCCCCGATGAGACCGAATATGAGCTACTCACCAAAGACTATGTGCGCACCGAGAAAATGGGTAACCACGAATTTCTGGTGATTGCTCCCGAAGGCCTGACCTTCCTCGCCAACAAGGCCTTTCACAATGTCGCGTTTTTTTTGCGCGGTGCCCACAATGACAAAGTAGCCAAAATCCTCGACGATCCCGAAGCGTCGGAGAACGACAAATTCGTCGCCACGGCGATGCTCAAGAACGCCATCGTTTCGAGTGGTGAGCAGCTGCCGTTCTGCCAGGACACCGGCACGGCAACCATTGTTGCCAAAAAAGGCCAGAAGGTTTTTGTTGACGGCGATGACGTCGAGCTCCTCACCCGAGGAGTTTGGGAAACCTACACCACCGACAACCTGCGCTACTCGCAGACCGCACCGCTCACCATGTACGGCGAGAAGAACACCGGCAACAACATGCCGCCGCAGATCGACATCTATGCCGTCGGAGGCAACGAGTATAAGTTTCTGTTTGTCGCGAAAGGTGGCGGCTCTGCCAACAAGACCACCCTCTTTCAACAGACCAAGGCCCTGCTCAATCCGGCGAGTCTCGAGAAATTTCTGGTAGAGAAGATGTTGGGCCTTGGGACTGCCGCGTGCCCGCCTTATCACCTGGCGTTCGTGGTCGGCGGCACATCGGCGGAGACCAATCTGAAGATGGTCAAGCTCGCGTCCACCGGCTACCTCGACAACCTGCCGCGCGAAGGCAACGGCGGCGGACAGGCGTTTCGCGATGTTGAGATGGAAGAGAAGCTGACCCAGGCCGCCTACAAATCTGGCTTTGGTGCCCAGTTCGGTGGCAAGTACTTCGTCCACGACGTCCGCGTCATTCGTTTGCCACGTCACGGCGCATCGTGTCCGGTGGGCATGGGCGTCTCTTGCTCGGCGGACCGTAACACCAAGGCGAAGATCAACAAGAATGGCATCTGGATTGAGAAGCTCGACAAGAACCCATCCCGTTTCCTCGAGAAGCTCGGCGAGGTCAAAGGCAGCGCCGAAGCGGTGAAGATCGATCTCAACCGGCCGATGAAAGACGTGCTTGCGGAGCTCAGCAAGTACCCAGTTAAGACTCGACTGTCTTTGAGCGGCAGGCTCATCGTCGGCCGAGACATTGCCCACGCCAAGCTCAAGGAGCGGCTCGATTCAGGTGAGGGTCTCCCTGAGTATTTGCTCAAACACCCGATCTACTATGCGGGTCCGGCGAAGACCCCAAAGGGCATGGCCTCAGGCTCCTTTGGCCCCACCACCGCTGGACGCATGGACGCCTATGTCGATCTTTTTCAGTCCAAGGGCGGTTCCATGATCATGATAGCCAAGGGCAACCGCTCCCAGGCCGTCACCGACGCATGCAAAAAGTACGGCGGCTTCTATCTCGGCAGCATCGGCGGCCCAGCAGCGGTGCTCGCCCAAGAGAGTATCAAAAAGGTCGAAGTCCTCGAGTACCCCGAGCTCGGCATGGAAGCCATCTGGTCCATCGACGTCGAGGACTTCCCGGCCTTCATTCTCGTCGACGACAAGGGCAACGACTTCTTCAAGATGCTGTAGCCTGAGCCCGTCGTCGGTAGCGACCTCTTCGATATGAAGTAGCCCAAACCAGCACAGAAGTGGCCCAAACCAGCACAGGTTGATGCGGCCAATATTCGTCACCATGATAGTGACAACCTGAATTGTTGGGTTGTCGACGTGTAGGGCTGTCGGGTTACAAGATTGTTGGGTTGTCGATGCGTAAGACTGTCGGGTTACAGGATTGTTGAGTTGTCACCATGCGATCTGCGTTTGCGGTTTGGTTGATTGTTGCATCGCTCATCTATGCGGCGGTGAACTATTACGTTTGGGTCCGGCTGCTGCGCAATACCGCCCTGTCGTCACGGTGGCAGTTGGTCCTTTCGATCGTTTTCGTGTGCCTCGCCATGTCGGTGCCTGCGGTGTTCATCGGCGCCAGAGCGTTCGGATTGAGCTTCTCATTTGCGTTTTGGCCGGCGTTGCTCTGGAGCGCGGTGGTCGTTCTCCTGTTGTTCTTCCTCGGCAGCACAGACCTCGTGCGGGCCCTGGTTTGGCTTGTCCAACGTCTCACTAATGCTAGCAGCACGGTCGATCCCGAACGGCGATTGTTCATCTCGCGAATGATTGCAGGTGGTGCAACGGCCCTGTCCTTCGGCATGGTTGCATATGGTGCCAGAGAGGCCCTGGGGGGCGTCAGCGTGCGACGGGTGGCGGTGACCCTAGGTCGCTTGCCGGCCGCCCTCAATGGCATGACCATCGCACAAATCACCGATCTCCACGTCGGCCGCGGCGTTGGGAAATCATACGTCGAAGAAGTGGTGCGCCAGGTCAACAACCTCAGACCCGATATCATTGCCATCACGGGCGACCTCGCCGATGGCTCCCCTGCTGAGTTGGCGGAGGCTGTCCAACCCTTGGCACAATTGCACGCCTCCCATGGTGTCTATTTTGTTGCGGGCAACCACGATCACTATTCAGGCATCGAGCCTTGGAAACAATTCCTCCGACAGATCAACATCCAGGTTCTGCACAACCAACGGGTGTCCATCGAGCACAAAGGGCACTTTCTCGAGCTTGCGGGTGTCGACGACCCCGCCGGCGCTAACAACGGTGGAGGACCCGATGTCGCCGCGGCGCTCGCTGGCGTTGATCCCACACGCGAGGTTGTGTTGTTGGCACACCGACCGAGTGAGATCTTTGCGGCCGCCAAGGAAGGCGTCGGATTGCAGTTGTCAGGACACACCCACGGTGGGCAATTCTGGCCGTTCACCTGGTTCGCCCATCTCGTGTTTCCCTACGTTTCCGGCCTGCATCAACATGACAATACCCAAATCTACGTGAGCCGAGGCGCGGGATATGTCGGGCCTCCTGTCCGTGTGGGTGCCCCCGCTGAGCTAACACTCGTTGAGCTTCATAGCGTTGAGGCGACAACATAGATCCTCAGATCTAGCGTACGAATCGGGCGACGACCTCGAGATGATCCGTGTGGGGGAACATATCGACCGAGGTTACCCGATCGATACGGTAGCCAGCGTCGAGGAGAAGATTGCCATCGCGGACCAGGGCGTCGAGGCTGCAGGCGATGTAAAGAATGGTTGCTGAGTCGATGCGCCCGAGCTCAGAGATCACCCGCGGATGACAACCGCTGCGTGGCGGATCGAGGATGACCACATCGGGATGGGGTTCGAGGACCTCGTGCATCACGTCTTCGGTGCGACCACGCGCAACGCGCAGGGATCTACAGCCGGTCTGCTCAATCCACTCGTGCAAGTCTGCCACCGCATACGGATTGCTCTCCGCAACAATTGCTTTGTTCCACCGCTCCTCGGTGAGACGAGCAAAGACGCCGACGCCGCCGTACAGATCCGCGAGATGCGGGAATCTCGTTGGCAACATGCCCAAGACTTGTTCGACGAGGATCTCGGCACCGGTGAGCGAGGTCTGAAAAAACGCGCCTGCGGAGACGTGAAAGGCTTGGTTCGCCAAGTGAAATACTGTCCGTTTGTTGCCTGCCAGGTGAACGTGTTCGTCCCCCAGGAGGTAGCTCGAGCGGCCTGGGTTGACTGACAGGTGCACGCCCGACACCCCAGGCAGCATGACGATCCGCCGAGCGATCTCGTTGCCGCCGGGAATCGTGTGACTCTTGCCAACGAGCGTGACCTCTGCAGCTCCGCTTTGGGGATCGACCCGCACTCCCAATCCATGCAGCCAACCCTTGTCTGAATTTGGGGCGGTGGCGGTGATTGGCGACGACGCCAGCACCTGTTGCACCATGGCGGCAGTCGCCAGGGTCAGGGGGTGTTGTACCGGACAGCCCGCGACATCGAGCAGTCGGGAGCTGTGGCGTTCGTACAACCCCAGGCGAAACGGCGGTTCGCGGCGACCGTCGGGAATTGCCGGCATCAAGAGTCGAGTGCGGTAACCAAAGGGAGGGGTGAGACCGACAACGGGCTCGATGCAGTCCGTCGCGCACATGTGCGCGAGACGCTCGAATAGCATCTTACGTTTGTTCCGTAACTGCTTGCCGTACTCGACGTTCTGGTTGGCGCAACCACCACAACGGCCAAACAGGGAACAAAGAGCCTTGGGATATGAGCGCGGCGTCGTCACCTTCTCCGCTTCCTAACGACAGAGGATGTCACGGATCTCCATGGATTGTGATTCGTATGTGACCTCGAGACGCTCCCCGGTTTGGATAGAGCGGCGCAATACGGCGACGAGTTCCTGAAAATGTCGCTCGATCCAGTAGCACCCGGGCTTCGTGGCAAACTTGATGCCCAAGCGGTCCTTCTCTTCTTCGATGGCCACCACATGGCTGCGAAAAGTGGTGTTCATCTGGGAAGCCTACCATCCTCATGGCTGAGTGCATATGGTCCGTAGAGTTTGGAACGTCCGCGTTGTCGTAACTGTCGTCACTGTTTAACGTGTTGCCAGGTCACTTTCCAAGATGTATGGCGCAGCCGTTGAACAATACACGGATAACACGAATGTGGATGGAGAGCATGATTCGTCGTCTCGTTCTGGTTTTTGCCGCACCAATATTGTTTCTGGGTTGTGGCGAGGCAGAGGATTCGGCAGCGGCGCCCAATTATGCGGTTGTGACCGGTGCCTGTGGTGACACCCGTTCGGCCTTGCAAAGCCAAACATCGGCGGTTGTCAACGGCTCGACGAGTTGGAGCTCTTCGGTGGTCAACCTCTCAGCGGGGCAAGCTTTGGCCGTCGGGGCCATTCTCTATCGAGATCTTGGCTGGGAACACAATTGTACCGCGACGTTGATCGCTGAAGATGTTGTTTTGACCGCAGCCCATTGCGTCGCCGATGAAGTTACCAGAGTGATCGAATCGGCAGCGGATGTCCGTTTTGCCATGGGCGCTGACATGGGCAGCAAAGACGGCGTGGTCAATGTGTCGCAGGTGGTGGTGCATACGGGATTCGTTGTACCGATGACCGGCGCCGCCCATGATGTCGCATTGTTGATCTTGAGTGAGCCCGCGACCAACGAAGTTCCAAGTGTTGTCCCCATCGAGCCCAACTGCAACGCCGTCTCATTGGCAGGACAGGACGTACAAAACGTCGGCTACGGTTGCACCGACGGCGACTGCTACGACTACAACGACGAGCGGTTATGGGTGGTTCAGGATGTGGCCAGCGCCACGTCCTCTGATTTCGTGGTCGATGGACACGGTGTCTCTGGCGTTTGTTTTGGTGATTCCGGAGGGCCTGCGCTGTGGACAGTGCCCGAGATGGGTATTCGCGTGATGGGGGTTTTGTCCTGGGGAGATCCCGACTGCACACACCAGGACCATTTCACCGCGACAAACAACGAGTGTGATTTCATCGATGACTATGTCGACCTCACACCGGTGGTGAGCTGTGTTGACATTGACCCCCTTGGAGAGTGTAGCGGCAACCTGCTCACCTATTGTCTCGGCGACACCATGTACAATGTCGACTGCGCTGCGAACGATCGCGTTTGTGGCACTGATTCCACTGGTCAAAAGGGGTGTCTCGACTCGTGCATGGGGGAGACATCGGATGGCCGTTGTGACGGACAGAACGCCGTGTGGTGTGAAGGCGGACAAGTTCGCACCCGCCGTTGTGCTGAGTGCGGTCAGAGCTGTGGTTGGTCCGACAGCCACAGCGGCTTCTATTGCCTCTGAGCTGAAACCGACCCTCTGCCTGAACGCGAGCGCTTTGTCATTCGGGGGCGCTCGACAGCCATATTGGTTTGACCATCACCCTCTGGGTTGCAACCAAGCACGATCATTCGGGCGGAAGATCCCCTTTGCCGACGATGTTGAACGTCTCTGATTCCGTGTCGAATACCACCGCAACATCACCTCGGGAGAGCTGCGCAACCACCGCATCTCTCTTTTGCAACAAGGTCTTCTCCTGAAGGCCATAGTCGGTGCCATCACGGGTGACAAACTCTTCGACGAGGCGTTGCAAGGATTCGGGATCTATTGCTTTGAGTGGAACTCGAACTGCGCTCATTTTCGTCAACTCCGGGACCTGTCACTGGCAACCTGCGAATTGCGCCGATTTGAATCTATCACCTGGTGTCTGGTTTGGCACTGCCAGTGAGATTGGGCCGTGGTGGTCCGTCCGCAATGACTCGTTGCAGAGGTCACCATGGGTTACTGCCGCCATGGGTTACTGCCGCCATGGGTTACTGCCGCACTATTCAAAGGCGATTTTCGGTGTTATGGCGTCTGCAGCCTCTGTGATGGATGGGCTCATATGATGTATTCAGAAACAATGCGTCTAGTGATCACCGCAGTTGCTTTCTGCTGTCTCGGCAGCACCGGGTGTTGGGACTCGCGCGTCGGTGATTGCACCGACGAAGTCGGATTTGTCGCCTTAGCCATGACCCAAGGCTGGATAGCCCCCGGCGTGTACGACGAATCTGCCGGGGCCGTCGAGTGGTCGCCGACCGGCAACATCCCAGAGAACGAATGCTTCACCCCATTTGAGACTGGAGTCTACGACCCCACCGCTGGCTGGGCGGTGTGGAGACCGGTTGGGTACGAGGGTCACTCGGAGCAGCGTTTGCGCTTTTCACTGGGGCTCTATGATCCTGACAATGCCGATGTTCAATGGCGAGACTCCCGATACGACAACGATGACGATCCATTTCCCGTCTTTGAAACCGGGGTCTACGATCCGGACGCCTCTGGTATCGTGTGGAAACAGGCTTACTTCCAAAACACTGACGATCCGTTTCCCGTCTTCGAAACCGGGGTCTACGATCCGGACACCGCTGGCGTCGTGTGGAAACAGGCTCACTTCCAGAACACTGACGATCCGTTTCCCGTTTTCGAAACCGGAGTCTATGATCCAGACGCCCCAGGCGTGATGTGGAAACAGGCTCGTTACGATAACGATGATGACCCATTTCCCGTCTTCGAGACTGGCGTGTTTGACTGGAACCTCGGGGCGGTTGAATGGAAGTGGGCGACCTACAATGGTGAAGAGGCTCGCTTCCCCGAGTTCGAGGTCGGGGTCTACAACCATACTCTCGACGCCGTCGAATGGGAATCGGCGGTCTACGATCCAAATGCCCACACCTTGACGATACCATTCGGCGTCTACAACCCTGTGGCTGGAAGCGTCGAATGGCGTCGCTTGGAAACGCGATTGGAGTAGATTCTCAAGTCCGCTCTCACAATGGTGGCGTCGGTGCCATTGGCTTCTGTCGTCATCGGTAAAACGTTCTTGCAATTGCCCGTTGACTTTCAAGAGCCCACGTTGCACAAAGCTCGCATTGGTTGGTCAAGGGAAGTCGGTTAAAAGCCGACGCGGTCCCGCCGCCGTAAGTGGGGACGAAACCGGCAAATAGCCACTGGGGGCGAAAGCCCACGGGAAGGTGCCGGAGGTAGATCGATCCACGAGCCGGAAGACCTGGCGCAACCAGATGGCAAGAACTTCCCTCGGGGACAGGGGAATGCTGCTGGGATCAGCCAACAGTCTTCCGCGCTGCCTATGGCACCCAAGGTGTCTCGGTGGCTCTCCGAGGGGCATGACCCCGGAGATTGGGCATGGTCTGTCGGCACCCGTTGAACGCAATTCCCTGCACAATTTGTCTCATCCTTTCGTTGATGGGTTGCGACGAGAGCAACAGGAAGGGTGAGGCTAAACCTGTCGACCTCTGCGCTGCTGTCGAGTGTTACGCTCATGCAACCTGCGACGACATGATCGCGGACTGCAACTGCGATGCCGGTTATGGCAATTGGACTGTTGGCGTTGGCTGCTCCCGCGATCCTTTGGCGATTGTGGGCAGCTTTGCTGACCAGTTTGGCATGCATTATGAGGTAACCCAGGGCGTGTGGACGCAGATAGGCTTTGGTGCCGTCAGTCGTTTCTTTGTTGCGCAGTATTCCAACGCAGAGAGGTATCTCATTGCCCAAAATGCCGCGCACAATGATTTTGGCGCGGGACTTTGGAGTCGCTTCGATTGGGTCGACCACGATGATGGGGTGGGCTCCGCGATTTGGGTGTGCCAGACGACCTTTGACGCGGGTACGGAGGCCGCAGCGTTGGCCACGGCCGCAGCTGACTCGAGCGAGCCTGCGACGAGTGGTTGTGGCGGTGGAAGCTGGTCAAAGTTTGTTGATGCGCCGCCAATGTTGAGCATCACAGGGAGCTACAGCGATCCCTACGGCGGCAGACACGCCGTCTTGCCGTCCATGTGGACTTTCGGTGGTTTTGGCAACACCAGCTACTTTCACATCACCCAGTTCTCCAACGCCGATGGTTTCGTCATCGCCCAGAACAACGCACACAACGGATACTATCCCGGACTTTGGAGTCGCTTCGATTGGACCTGGCTCGACGGTGGTCTGTTCATTTGTCAGAGTGCCTTCGCCGCCGCGAGCGAGGCCGACGCTATTGCAACGACTGCCGCAGACGACACCGACCCCGCCAGTGCTGGTTGTTGGGGTTTTTCCTGGTCAGGTTTCTCCGTTGCCGAGCCTGTTTTAATTCTTGCGGGGGAGTGGACCGATGCCGATGGAACTCATCACACCCTCACCCACGACGAATGGAGCCAGTGGATTCCTTACGCTCCTGCGGAAACCTATAGGTATGTCGTGCGTCAGCTCTCCAACGAGGATGGCTGGGCCATTGCCAAAAATGACGCGGACAATCCTACCGGAGCCGTGCTTTGGAGTCGTTTTGACTGGAGGTGGTACGACGCAGGTATTGGCCAGGGCCTGGAACTGTGGGTGTGC
>Ga0208968_1001148_pt1 | contig 14703 bp, 13 predicted proteins | sample RifOxyA3_FD_184031 | JGI IMG/M metagenome (GOLD analysis project Ga0208968, IMG submission 184031) | Groundwater microbial communities from Rifle, Colorado - Rifle Oxygen_injection A3 (SPAdes) | ecosystem: Environmental > Aquatic > Deep subsurface > Groundwater | place: Rifle, Colorado, United...
GTCTTGTCGCCCGTAGCGAACCCTCGCCTGCGCGCCGACCCGGAGCGACTCGACTTGGGTTCGAATATCGCCTTGTCCACGTTCCCGCTCAGCAGAACGGCAACGTCGAAATCCTCTGGCAAGTCATCCGAAAATTTGGTTTCAACAGTTTCGCGAAAGGAGCCCGTCCACCAAGTGACCCCGCCTTCGTGCTCAACACCCACGCAGATCTTTCCAACAAAACCGGGAGGCCCTGGTTGCGAATGCACCAAGGTGTCCAACAGCCTACTCAGCTTCGAAGACTCTGTCTGCTGATGAACACGACACATCAGAATCTCCCCGACAACAGGAGCATCCAGCTCTGCTGCCATTTCCTTTGGGTGTGATCTTGTTATCGGTAAGGAATCTCGCGGGTTGCGTCTAACGCGCTAGCGCGCTAGCGCAGCACGGGCGGTGCTTGCCAACCTCTGTAGTTCATCTGAGATCTTGTCGGGTGGCAGAACGAGATCGACACAGCCTGAAGCCTGAGCACTCCGGGGCATGTCGCCCACTTCGGCAGACACGTCCTGAGCAAAGGTCGTTCCTCCCTTTGCCTTGATCTGCTTGCATCCCTCGGTACCGTCGCCATCATAGCCAGAGAGGATGATGCCGATCGCTCGCGTCCCCATGGCCTGTATGCGTTCTATGCATGATAGATGTCACGCTTTTGCCGACCATCTGGTTCCTTTCTGTGGCGGGATCCATCGACACTAACGTGATTCCATTATCACTCAAGACCAACTTGTGCACATCTCCCGCGAGGGGGCCGTAAAGATCCGATGAACGGAACCTGCCTCTGCATCCCTGCATCCTTCGATGGTTGACACCTGCCGCCCATTCGTCAAAAATCGCCCCCCCGGATAGATGAGTAGAATAATTGCTGTGCGGTAGTAGGCGTCCCTCGGAGCATGCATTGAAGATCGCTGTCAAAGTGGAATTCCACGACACAGTCGCCGACATTCACCAGCGACTGAGTGAGAACGGTATCCAAACAACAGTGCAGGAACTGTTGGTCGCCACCGGTGTGAGTGATGTAGCCACAAGAGTCAATCTTTCCGCGTTCACCATCGAAGCCAACCTCAGAGAAGGATTGGATGCGAAATCGGCTGGCGTCTTCCTGGGAAGAAGTGCTGCCAGTGCTGAGAACTCTCCCTTCGCCACTCAAACAAAAGCCATCGTTGCGGCCAAAAAAAGAGACTTTTCCCAGTTCCGCTCGACGAATCGCTGGGCTGGCCGGGGTTTCCGGAATTTTGTCTCCGGTGCGCTTGGAAAAAATCCCATCCGGCGTGTCTATGACCGGATTGCTTTCACCAACAAGTGGAATGTCGAGAGGAATTTCACGGATTACTGCAGTATTCTCGGTCAGTTCAAAGAGGAGTTCATCAAGCGGATCACGTGCCACGGTCCTGAGCAGATTTGGGGTGACCTGGGGGCAGGCAAGGGCAAGGCGATGCGGCAGCTCTTCCACCGGGGCGAGATGGACCCCGACGAGCTCAAGCTTTCAGATCCATGATGATCCAACCCTGGAGCATGCGTTGCACTGGAAGTTTTTTCCGAGCACGGCAAAGGACCAGAAGCTCTTTGAGGAATTGAAGGGAACAAAGACCAGCCTAGCTCTTTTCAACTTCCGACATCCCATGGGATCCCATCTAGGTCGCTTGCGCCGCTCTCTCAAGACCTACAGTCAGGACTCACGATTGTTCAACTACACCGGTGACTTCCACCGTCTGCCCATCCGCAAGATGCCGCAGATGGACGTGCTCACCGATATCGTCGGAATTGGCACCTATTCGCGGGATTTTGGGCAATATCTGCAGCAGGTGCATCAGTTGCTGAAGGACGATGGGGTTCTCTATTGCGGAATTGGCTATGACACGAAGTTCTTCATTGAGGACGTAGATGGCCGACGTGAGGTCAGCATCCCGGAGTTTTTTGCGCAAATCCCGGGATTCAGTTTTCGCGGTGATATTCCCACTTTTGCCCTGAACAAGACTGATGAGCCATTCATACCACCGAGAATCTCCACGGAGGCCGTCGTTGCCAAGGATCTGGCCTACCATCCGGTTCCGGATCGCGAAATCACAATTCACCTTTGTTGAAAGCACAAATTGCTGCGGGGACTCTCGTGTTGCCAAGCCTTGCAACCGTGAGCAAGTTGTTGCCAGGTTGTTGGAAGATTTTGGCAACGTCGAGGATTTGCATGCAAGGCAAAGTGTGTCTTAGCCAAACTGGTTGGCCAACAAGGCCAACACCACGAGCATTCCGGATCTGGTACGCGCCGTGCGCGATCGGGCCCTAGGCAATCGGTTCAACCGCGCAACAACGCAGTGACCACGCGGCTGCGGCCCTGCAAATTGCGTCGCCACCATTCTTAATCGCTTGCAGCAACGTTGTTGTTTTCGTCGACAGCGTTAGACGAGCTTCGGGGGAGACACTTGGGCCAGTTGTTGTCTCTTTGGTGCGGTTACGTATATGCACCATGCGGATGCACCATGCGGATTGACGTCGGGGTACCAGTTGTTAATTTGATCGCACCATTTTGCGTCTGTCCGGGACGCTCCAAGGGAGGCTGACAATCGTTGCCAGAAACACCGCGGGGGTTTTGTGTCCTCTACTCGTTGTTGCGCTTGTCGATTCCGTTTCGGCTTCGCCCCTGCACAATTTTGTGGGCGCACTCGACAGCCGCTCGCCGCTCACTCAAACAATCGATGGTTGCGGGCCGGCGACGGCGTTTCACAACCCAGCCCTTCTCGGGAAATGCTCGGGTTTCAGTTTCGGCGTTGGGTATCTGCATACGGATCTAGACATCGACTTGTTGGAACGGCCCATGGGTGCCGACATCACCGAGGACATATACCTGGCGCGGGTCGAGACTTCCAGCGGTGATCTACAGACGTTGCCCAGCAGGCCTTTGCCCACAGCCAAACTCCGAAACTCCCGTGGTGCCACCGTCAACCCTCCCCACCGATTCTTCCTGATGCTCGGTCATGCGGGAAGGCTGGGTGATCGGGTTGCCTGGGGCATTCATGCGGCGCTTCCCCTCGGTCGCGGCCAGCAGCAGCAGAGCTTTTACGTCGATGAGCGGGAACAGTTTTTCAGCAATGCTTTGCAATTTGAGATGTATGGCGACCGTCTGGTGCGGATGGCGGTAGCCGGTGGAATGGGTATCGATATTCTTGACAGTCTGGCCGTGGGAGTGGGTGTAACCCTGGCCACGCATACTCGTGTCCTCAACGAAATCTACATGCCCGACGTCGCCGATCAGGAGTCCTTCTACATTGCTAGCCAGACTTCGATCGATCTGCAGTTGTTGCCCCATGGTGGCGTGAGCTGGGAACCCGCGGACGGCACCCGTTTCGCCTTGACTGTGCATGCTCCCAGCGCCAATCGGATTGCTGCGCGAAACGAGCTCCAGTTTTGGGATTATCCCTATCCTGAAGGACAGGATACGTTGGTGCAAAAGCTGGTCTACGAAGACGGCTATGAGCCGCTCAGGCTCAAGCCTGGGGTGCGGCAGATTTTTGATCTGTTTGATGTTCCCATGACGGTGAGCCTCACGGGCGGCTGGCAGCGTTGGTCAGCTTTTGTCAACCGACAGGGTGAGACGCCGCTGGATCCGTGGGCTGACACCTTTGATCTGGCACTGGGGGGACAAGCGTCATTTGCTGACCACCGAATCGATGTGGGTGCCGCCCTCGTGCCATCGCCGGTGCCATCTCAGGATGGTCGACAAAATTACGTCGACAATCATCGGGTCGGCATCGCCGCCGGCTTGGAATGGGACACTTCCCCGTGGGGGCTCCCACTGGCCATTGGCCTGCAACTGCAACTCCACTTTCTCGTGGGGCGGTCACATGAGAAGCGAGAGACGGCCCTCAATCCAGTGGTTGATGAGTTCCCGGCTTCGGTCTCGGCGAGCACCGGGGCTTCTCTACCGGCCGCAGCAGGTCTGCAGAGCAACAACCCCGGATATCCAGGTTTCTCCAGCGGCGGTTGGTTCTTATCCTCGGCTTTGTTTGTTCGCGGTCGCGAGTAGGAGATTGACGTGCGTTTGACAGCCATGCTTCTGTTGATGTTTGTTCGTTGCTCCGCGCCCGAGCTCAATGACCCGTTTTCAATGAGACCGAGCCCGAGTGATGGTGACAAGCTGGACGGCGATTCTCATGTCGACCTCGGTGACGACGCGAGCGTCGGTGATCGGAGTGGCGTCCAGGGTCTTGCTGGTGTGTGGGCCCGTCTGCAGGTGCTTGTCTCGACGGGTCAACACATCTTCGGAGAGGTGACCACCACTGTGACGTCGACTGAACGGCTGGTAATCGACGAGGGCGACAATGGCTACGTGCTGAGCGCGACACCCTGTGCAGTTGCTATCGAGAATACTCCTGGCGTTGGCGTGCGAAGTATTATTTCCGACGCATATCTAGAAGCGTTGGGCACCAAGGTATCGGGTGCCGAGGTTGTGGGCGGATACTACCATGAAGCTCTCGCCATCGAGCTCCAAGGGGTCAACCTCGCCGACCCCGCGAACGACGAGTTGCCCGACGACCCACTCGATGAACGGGTCATCGACCAGGACGAAGACGGCCATCCTGGGATGACCGTTTTCCTCACCGGCATTGTTTCCGGGGAGCTCTACGTGATTCAGCGAACCTTCACAGAGTTGGCAGGCACTGTCGATGTCGAAACTGGCACCGGCCTTGGGAGTATCACTTGGAGCAGCCAGCAGCGGACTTTGGGGTCAACCCCAGCGACATTGGCCCAGTTTGCTCCCGATGACGGCACGCCAAGTGCCGCCGAGAGCGTGTTTCGGATGCGGCGTGTGGAGTCGAACACCGACTGTCCGACGATTGTTGCCAACGCCGACCAGTGGTTTTGAGGATGGTCGGGGCGCGGGACGCATCAATTGCATGAACTCGGGTTCTCGGTGCAATGGCGGCGTAGGCGGCTAGCAAATTACGTCACCACCAAGCTTAATCCCTTTTTGGCGATGCCAGTGCCAATGCCAATGCCGGCTACACTGTCGTGGCGTCAGCTGAACAGCGCAGAACCCTGGGCGCTATCCACGACGCACGATACTCGACTGCTGTCCAGTCGCAGCGATGAAGGCACCTACCCGTGACCCACCTGGGTCCCGGTCGTTGGGCCGACCTCCCGTCAAGATGATCGAATCGATCCGGATGCAACAGCCGTTGAGGAGCTGGGCGCGAAACTGTTCTACCACACGGGAGAACCATACTTCTCTTGGGGCCTTTTAGGGCCATCGCGTCATTCAGTTCTTCGAGGGGGCATAGCCCACTGGAGGTTGGAGCGGTGCAAGACAATGGTCGGCAAACGGGCTGGGCAACGGATCATTCGATTGCGTCCACAATGGTCAGACCATGCGGCAGATGACGGACGTCAATCGCAAAACAATGGCTTCGAGCCGCAGGGTCAGACGCCAGACTATGGCTTTTCGGTGCACGCCAAGCGGCGGGTGTCTGCCCACGACCGCAAGGGGCTGGCACGGTTGGTTCGTTACATCACTCGCCCGATGGTGTCGAACAAGCACCTCAAACTGCTGGGTAATGGCAACGTCTTGCTCGAGCTCAAAAGGCCTTTCAGTAAACTGCTGGGTACTACGCGGCGGTCGCCACAGCGGCTGAACGTGATTGACCATTGGGTATGGCCGGGCCCACCTGTGCAATGGCAGTTGGGTCGACCACACCGCCGGTGTGTCTGGCTCAAGGAACCGCCGACGAGGTTCTCGGGCAAGTTGAACTGACGGACGAGCTGGTACTTGCGCTGGCGAAGGCGGCTAGCTTCGGCTGATTTGGCTGCGAATTGCTGCATTTGTGCCATCTGAGTGCTCCTTTGCACTCAGATATAGGCACTCTCCCGGCTCTCGACCCAAATGGGAATTTACCCCGTGCGCTTTCTCCGCAGTTGATCGTTCTCTTTGCGGTTTTTCACACCGAGCGGAAGCCCTGAATGGGGTAATGGGGTAAATCGTGTTGATGGAATTATGGGTTGGCAATTTCTTTCGGGCTACCGAGTGAACAGCCTCAGAGCGCGACGCGCAAAGCGATACCGATGTCGATCATCGGCGCGTTGATCTCGAACCCGTTCTCGAGTCCTTCAACGGGGATGGGCGCTAGCGAGTAGCTGTAGTGCAACTCGCCGCTCTCGCCAAAGTGGTAGGAAGCGTACAGATTCAGGTCGATAAACGTGAGCAGCCGCACCGCGTAGTCGAAGCGAGCGAGATACGACTCGTCGCTCAGGTTGGCCAGGCCGCTCAAAGTGAAGCTGGTGTTGTTCCATAGGCCGGGCCGAGGCAGCAGCAGGTAGCCGCCAGCATAGTGGCGTCCAAGGTAGAGCGGCGTGAAGCGGTTGTTCAGCGCCAACCAGGGATAGAGATGGGCGTCCGGATAGCCGGCATCATTGTAGAAGTACTCGACGCCGACGGTGACTGTGTCCTGGTCGGAGTAGCGCGCGGTCAGCTCCAGGGCGGCGGTGCCTTGCAGAATCCAATCGTCAGACCGAGTGACCTCGCGCGGGAGCTGTAGGCGGGCGACGTCGAACGGCCCGCGGTAGAAAGGTGTCTCAACGCCCTTTTGAGCCGCCAGCTCGGCCCTCAGGTCGAACAACCACACCCCGGTGGAGATATCGATGCCGAGTTGGTGCGGATTGTTGTTGCGCGCTGCATAGGTCAAGGCCAACTCGGTCTGGTCGCCGAGCAGCTCCGCGCGGATGGCACCGCCGACGTTCTTGGGATTCTCTGCCTCTTCCAGATTGGCCACGGCGTAGAGGTTCCAACCGAGCGCCTCGAGTGGCAGGTGGAGCTTGATCGCGCTGACGCCGTTGCGCTCATCGATGATGGCCAAGGGATCTCGCTTCTGCCTGTTGAGAAAGTCAGTCGGATTCCAGAAGCGACCCGAGCCCCAGCGAATGGGTTGCTTGCCGATGGTGAGGAAAACTGTTTTCAAGATGTCGAATTTCAGCCAGAGCTGATCGAGCAGCACCTGGGTCCGAACCTGCTCGGCACCATAGGCGTTTAGTGCACCTTCGCGCACCGTGGCGTCATAGGACAATCGACCGCGGGCATAGGCGCGCACCCGGTCGTTGGGTCGGCCATCGAAATAGACGTCGAGCAACGTCGGCGTGTGCCAGGTGTTCTTCTCTGCCGGCATCTCGTCGACAGCGTTGTACTCGAGCCGCGAGTACAACAGACCTCCGAGGTCGAGCCAGTCCTGCTGGGCGTCGAGGCTGCCAGAGAGGCGTTCCTCGAGGGCGGTGCTGCGATCCGCGGCTGGGGCGGATGTCTCTTCGGAGGCGGGGGCACCGAACAACGCTGTCTCGGGGGTGGAGCCGTCCGGCTGGCCCGAGGAGGCGGGCTCGACCGGAGGCTCAGGCGCGGTTGCTGTGTCGTTGCTAGGCGTGGGCGCGCCAAACAGTTCCTCCTCGCGTTCGGCCTCGGCCTGCGCCACCGGCAGAAGCAGCCCTATCAGCAGTGGTAGAGCGGCGCTCATCTGCTCTTGCTCTCCAACCAGGCCTTGGTGAAGATGTTCGACTCAAGCGATTTGAGGTCGACCTTGCGCATGACCACCAGAGTGCTGTTGCCCTTCTCGACCTCGTCGTAGATGCGGATCTCCTGAGGGAAATAGACCTCTTTCCCCTTGTCCTCGCTGAACAGGGTGTTCCACTTGGGGTAGTAGGTGGTGCGCATCAGTTTACCCGAGAGAGCCAACTCCTGCGCCTTGAGGATGTTGATCGTCTTCTCGTCGACCCACAGTCGCATCACCGGGTAGGTGACGTCGGCACCCGGTTTGGCGCGCAGCTCGAGTTGATGCACCCCGAAGGCACCGAGCTTCTCAGCGCCTACGTAGGTCGGGTTGTACTCCTCGGCCAGGCGCGACTCGTCGAAGTCGGACCGCTGCGAGCCGGTGCCGCCGATACGTTCACGCTCGGTGCGTCGCTCCCACTTGCCGACCGACGGGTCATAAAAAAAGAGGTTCTTGTCGAGCCGCAAATAACCTTTGCCCGCCTCGGCCTTGGGACGGGTGAAAAGAATCATCAGCTTGTCGTCGTCATCCCGCCGGTAAATGACCGCCTCGTAGAGCAGGTCGTCTTTGTCGCGCTCCTTCTGCTCGATGTAGGCAAGCGCGGTGTAGTCGCCGGAGTTGCGTTGCCGGTCGTCGATGGTCTTCAAGATCTCGACCATCTGCGGCTCGCTCAACGGCGTTGTCGGCGCAGCAGAGAGGACCAGGACGCAGAGTAGACTCGAGAGCATGGCATCTCCTCATTCGGCGCGGTGAATGGCCGTGACCGGCACCAGCCGCGCGGCACGCACTGCCGGCCAAAATGCGGCGACCGCGGCGACGATGGTGAAAGTGAGCACCGTGCCAATCAACTGAGCCGGTTGGACGGTGAGGGTGAGCGTATCGCTCATCAAGACGGCCCGCAGTGCATCGATGCCCAACGGCACCTCGATGGCGTTGAGCAGGGTGGCGAGCAGTGCGCCACAGATGCCGCCGGCGGCGCTGGCCCCGGCACCGAGCAGCGCCGCTTCGAGTAGAAAGAGCTTGAGCACTTGACGGCGGTGCATGCCGACGGCGCGCATGGTGCCGATCTCGTTGGTTCGCTCGCGCACGGCGATGAACATGGTGTTGACGATGCCGATGATGATGATGAGCAGCATGATGGCGACCAGGAAGAAGGAGATCGAGTCGAGAGCGGTGATCGCCCATTTCATCATGCCGACCTCGTCCTCCCAGGTGGTGAGATCGAGGCGTTGACCGAGCCAATCCTCGCCGGCTACCGACTCGAATTTCATCCAGAAAGAAGCCGGTTGATGGTCCATCAAGGTGTAACCACGCGCGGTGAGTGCGCCGCGCAACTTCTCCATTGCTAGGTTGGCCTGTGCGGGGTAACGCAAATAGACGAGCACCACCCCGGAGATGTCGTCAGCAAGTTGGTACATCTCCCGAATGGCGCTCTTGGGCAGGTAGGCGTTCCAGTTGCTCATGAAGCCAAGATCTTTGGCTACCGCGACCAGGCGCACGTCCATGGTGTTGGTGGTCCCGCCCATCGATTCAGCGCTGAGAGTTAACTCGTCGCCGATGTCGAGGCCGAGTCGCTTGGCTTGAGCGGCGAAGAGCATGATGGTGTTGGGTTGGGCGAGGTCCTCGATCCGACCCAGGATCGCGTCGCCGCCGTTCTTCTTGTAGTCGCGTTCGGGTGCCAATTGAATCTTCTCGAGGAAGGCCCCCTCCTCGGCGATGTCGATGCCGGAGAGCGAGGCATAGAGGCTCGAGGTGGAACTGACCAGCTTGGCCCAGCCGCGCAACCGATCGACGACATGGTCGATATCGTCGGTGTTCGCATCGACGATCTTGCGCAGGTTGGCGACGTCCTCCACCAGCGGCCAGGCATCGGTGGCCTTGGCCTTGTAAAAGCCGCCGACGTTGACATGGCCGGTGTAGAGCACCGTCGAGGAGCGAAGCATTGTGTCGGTGACGCCCTGCGACAGGGCGAGCAGCAGCACCAAAAACAGCGAGACGAAACCAAGGGCCGCCGAAAGCAACAACGTTCGGCGTTTGGCTTGCACCAGGTTGCGCCAGGCCATGACGAAGTACATGCCCATGGCTCACTCCTTGCTTTGCATGGCCACCACCGGCGAGATGCGGGCGGCGATGCGGGCCGGGTAGAAGGTCGAGGCCAGGCTGACCAGAAAGATGACTGCCAGCGCGAAGATGACGTTCGAGGCACCGACTGCGGGAAACAGCCGAGGGCCGGAGAAGACGAAGATCATGATATCGTTGGGGGCCGGGATGCCGGCATGGCCGAGCAGCCCGACGACTGCAGCGCCGGCGACAGCGCCGACGAGGCCGGCGAAGGCACCGAGGATCAAGGTCTCGAGCAGGAAGACCCCCATGACGAATGAACGCTGCGCCCCGAGGGCTCGCATCGTGCCGATCTCATCGATGCGCTCCAAGGTTGCCATCACCATCGAATTGTTGATGATCGCCAGAGCCACGAGGAAGATGATGAAGATCGCGACGTAAAGGACGATGCGGATGACGATGATCAACTGCCCGACAATGCCAGAGGCCTGTTGCCAATCGACCACCTGGAGATTGAGTCCTTCGGCTTTGCTGACGGCGGCGATCTGGGCGCGGGTCTCGTCGAGGCGGTCGGGGTCCTTGAGGATCACTGCTGCGTTGAGCGCTAGGCCTTGATCGACCTGGGTCGGGTCAAAGCCGTCTGACTCGGCCCGAGCGACGGCCAGCGCACCATCGGCACCGAAGATCTCGGCGTCGTCCATGTCGGTCTGTTGGGCGCGGGTCTCAAGCGCATCGCCGCCGCCAAAGAGCATCGCCTCGGCGTCGTCGCGGTTGACCGCCGCAGCACCGACCTCCTTGCGGATGGCAGAGAGCTCTTCCTGCTTCTCCTTGGTCATAATCCCGTACAGCTCGCGGAAGCTGACAATGTCGAGCAAATTCTGCGCTCCGGCCAAATCAGATTTCTCTAGGCTCTTGAAGCGGTAGATGCCCCAGATGCGCACGTTGAGCGACTTGATGTAACCGCTCTTGGTGTAGGAGCGCAACGTCAGCGTGTCGCCGACCTTGGCTTTGTAGAGCCGAATGTGCGGAGCGACCTGCTCGTAGAAAGCCTTGTGGTGCGCAGCGAGGTTTTCGTCGGTAACAGTGAGTAACGTCTTGATCGTTTCTTCGATGTTCTTGCCCACACCCACCAACGGTGCCAGGCGCTCGACAATGAGCGCCGCGTCTTCCGGTGAGATGTCGTAGGTCACCCGGCGATACTGGCCGGGCAGGCGGCGGGCCTTGTCTTTGGTCTCCGGATCCTGGGCGATCTTCTGGCCCCGTTCGGTCACGGCGGTGAAGATCTGGTCCAGATCGCGCGCCACCTTGTTCTTGAGCTGGTCTTCGCAGAAGCGCTCGGCCAGGAGCAGACCTCGCCTGCCCGTCGGCACCAGCTCGCCGGCGACCAGCTCGAAGCGGTCGAACCGTTCGGCAAAACGATCCAGATCGGTGCCCAGGTTGCGCATCCACAGCATCTCTCCTTCAAGGGAGAGTGGGGCCAGCTTGCCGTCGAGGTAGGTGAGCTCCTCTTCGGGCGTGCGAGACAGCGCCTGCCAGAACGCCTCGCTGCGGACCCGGCGGAGGATCTCCAGCCGCTCGTCGATGCGGACCTGCTCCTCCTTGCGGGCGATGGCGCGGGTCTTGTTCTGCTCTTCTTCTATATCGGCGGCCATGTCGCGGATCTGCTGCGCCAAAGAGTCGATTTCACCGGGGTCGCCAGTCGCCACAGCCTGCCGCAGACGAGTGATGGCGAGGTCGAGCTCGCTGGCGGGCACGTCGGTGTGCAGTGACATGCCCATCGGGATGACCGCCTCGACGTTGTCGATTGCCTCGAGTTTCTTTCGGACAACAGCGAAGTCGGGGATGGTGCCGATCTCCGCATTGCCCATGAAGCCCCCCCCAAACAAGGCCAGGTCGTCCTGGGCATCCGCAGAGTAGACTTGTAGGTGGCCGGCGAGGCTCGCGGTGATGCCACGGGCCATCGCCTCATCGATGGTGTCGAGGATGCTGGTCCCGAGCACGACCAGGAAGGTGCCGAAGACAATGATGCCACCGACGATCGCCGAGCTGACCTTGTGTGACAAGAGGTTGCGCAGGGCCAACAAACGCATGATGCGAAAACGAGCCATGACTTCGCCTCACGCTTTCGCCGGTTGGGCACCGTTGGCAGTGATTTGGCCGTCGACCAACTCGATGACCCGCTGGGCCTGTTCCATGACTCGAGGGTCGTGAGTCGAGAAGATGAAGGTGGTCTGCTCCTCCCGGTTCATCTGCTTCATGAGATCGATGATCGATTGACCGGTCTTCGAGTCGAGGTTGCCGGTCGGCTCGTCGGCGAGCACGACCATGGGCTTGCCGACCAGCGCACGGGCAATGGCGACGCGCTGGCGTTGCCCGCCGGACAGTTCGTTGGGGCGATGTCGGAGATACTCCTTGAGGCCGACCCGATCGATGATCTCCTCGACCATGCGGTGCCGCTCGCCGCCGGTGCTCGTTCCTTGCAATAAGATGGGGAACTCGACGTTCTGGTAGACGTTCAAGACCTGGATCAGATTGAAACTCTGGAAGACGAAGCCCAGCTTGTGCAATCGCAGCTCTGTAAGCGCGTGGTCGTCGAGGGTGTTGGTCTCTGCACCGTCGAGGGTCACCGTCCCGCTGGTGGCCTTGTCGACACAGCCGATCAGGTTGAGCAACGTCGTCTTGCCGCTGCCCGACGGCCCGGCGACGGCAATGAATTCACCTCTGGCCAAGGTGAGACTCACGCCCCGCAGAGCACGGACCACGGTCTTGCCAAGCGCGTACTCTTTGACGACGTTATTGAGCTGGACGATGTCTGACATGGATGACTCCCTGGGCTTCCAGTGCCGCCAGATGTTCGCAGCCACGAAGAGCCCTCCGGCAATCTACTAGCTTGTGGAGCGCACTCCTTGCGCACGAAGGTGTCATGTGAATCCTTTCCCCCGATAGCAGGTGTCTTGCGTGCCCGCAACCGGCAAGCCGCTCAGTCAGACGTGGTCTTGGCGTAGACCCCACGGTGATGTTCATTGTCGACAGCAATTGGCTGCCGGTTTCAACGTCTTGGCCTTCCACTGGCCTCATTGAGGACCCGCCAAGTGCCGTTTCAGTGCAAGGTGGTGCTCGAAGTGACATTCCAAACGTCCCGCCTGTTTTGGCGACTGCGCCAACCCCTTGGAATCACACTTCAAGGCACGTGCCGTCGCTGCCATCTTTTGGCCCATTCTGTGCACCGCCAGTGCCCAACATCCAACAGGGAGTTGGGGAAATGTGGCGTGTTGATGACTTTGCGGATCCTGCGTTCACCAAAGCTCCGACTGTCTGTGCACATAGTTGACCGTTACGCATTTGCAGAGAATCGAGGTGGGTATGTTCCGGCGTCACATGTTTCAACTTGGCCGTTCTTCGTTTGTTGCCCTGGTGATGAGCGCGGTATTCTGTGCTGGCTGTAAATCAGATGGCAAAACCGTGGTGGGCAACAGCTCCTGCGAGGTGCCGGAGGGACTGTGAGACTCTGGACCAGGATTGTGTGCAGAAGGTTTGCGTCACCGTGGCTGACGCGGAATGTGCATCGCGCACAGATTGTGATTTCCCCGGACCCTGTCAAATGGCCCATGGTGCCAGATGCAAAGTCGGCAAGTGTATTTACGAAAACCTTGGTGACATTTACTCTTGCGACTTCACAGCCGCTGGTGGTGCGGATGGCGTCTGCCAAGCGGGTGAGTGCGTTGCTGGGCCACGGATGACGGTGACCCGCTCCGGCAATGGTGGCGGGCGTGTGGTGTCGACGCCGTCGGGGATCGATTGCGGTGCAACCACGAGTCAGTGCGGGGCGACCTTTGGCGGGTGATCAGGCGGAGGATGCTCCGGTATCGCGACGACTTGCGTGCTTGGGTTACTCCGAGTCCTTCAGCCCACCGTTGAATTCGAGTATGGTTCGGGCCGCATCAATTACATGAACTCGGGTTCTCGGTGCAACGACCGCGTAGGCGGCTAGCAAATTGCGTCACCACCAATCTTAATCGCTTGTTGGCGATACCAATGCCACCTCGATGCGACGGTTTGCTTGCCGCCCGCGTTTGGTGATGTTGGGTTGAATCGGGTGACTCGAGCCCATTGCAACTGCAACGAGACGGTCTGGTTCAACTCGCCACAACTTGGCGAGACTTTGCGCCGCCGCAGTGGCCTGTTCTTTGGTCACACGCAAATCGTCGTCCGAATCGCCGCTCGAATCCGTGTGACCCCTGACCTCCAATCTCAATGATGCCTTGGCCTGCAGGAGCTCCGAAAACACGTGGAGTTCCGAAGAGGGGAACACCGACACATTTGCCGAGCGGTTTGTGAGTCGTACCGCCAAGGGTATCGCCTCTCCCTTCTCAAGTCGTTGCAACATCAATTGTGCTGCCTCTGACATTGGAGAGTTCGTCTTGGACAGCAGCGTTGTTGTTGTCGTCGTCGACGGTCCCTTTTCCAGTTCGGTGCGCGCAGTGGGAGTTGCCTGGCCCATGGGCTCATGGCCTCCGCCAACCAAGATTCCGCTTGCAGGTTCGCCCTGGGGAGAATGTCTGTCTTCCCCAGGAAGGTTCGCCGTCGGTTTGTCGGACGCGGTGATCGTTTCCGACAGCGTTAGACGAGCTTCGGGGTTGAGGCACGCGCCCAGCGCAGTACTCCGTGTCGGTCGCAAATCGAGAACGAGATGTTCCGCCATCGCATTGGCTGCGTGTTTGATAGCGAGGTCTGCCGATTGTGAGACGTACTCAGGTTTGACCGAGCGAGTGCCAATCCACAGTACCTCGCCACTTGCCGCCGATAGAACGGTTCCTGCGATCCACAACGATGCGGGTTTTCCAGGCACAGTCTCCCAGGCACCCTGGATGGTGCCAAAGAGAACGCCTTCGGCACCAGCAAGCCTGGCGATCCGGAGGCCGATCTCCGGATGCCACTCGGTCGGCGGGGGAACGTTTAATCGCCTCAACAGGGCGGAGATGTAGGTCCGGTCAAAGGAATGAAAACTCGGGTGCGCATCGAGATGGGCAGAGAAGAGATCCGCAACATCCTCTCCCGCTGAGCTCACCGAAGACAGGTTGGATGT
>Ga0208968_1001158_pt1 | contig 14622 bp, 15 predicted proteins | sample RifOxyA3_FD_184031 | JGI IMG/M metagenome (GOLD analysis project Ga0208968, IMG submission 184031) | Groundwater microbial communities from Rifle, Colorado - Rifle Oxygen_injection A3 (SPAdes) | ecosystem: Environmental > Aquatic > Deep subsurface > Groundwater | place: Rifle, Colorado, United...
AGCAAAAAAAGGCCTACACGACTGTTGGGGGTTATCCGTCGCTGGACAATGGCTACACTGTTTTTGGCGAAATCGTTGAAGGAATGGAAGTCATCGACAGCATTGCAAAACAACCAACCGATCAGAGCAACCGGCCGCAAAAGGACATTAAATTCAGCATTAAAATGATCAAATAATTCCACCAACCGGAAATGAAGAAAATCGTATTTACAGCCCTCCTTGTTCTTTTAATGTGTCCGCTTTTTGCACAAGGCCCGATTGTGCAGATTTCGACCAACCTTGGAACAATGAAGTTCAGGTTGTACGACGAAACGCCCAAACATCGCGATGCATTTATTCAGTTGGCCAAAGAAGGCTATTACGATCAAACGCTTTTCTACCGGGTTATTCAGGATTACCTCATTCAGGGCGGGTCGAGATCGTCGCGCAACGCAGCTCCCGGCAAGCGCATTGGATATGGCGATCCGGACAAAACGGTGGATGACGAGATTTTGCCACAGTTTTTCCATAAAAAAGGCGCCTTGTGCGCACCCCGTCAGGCCGATAATGTCAATCCGTTCAAGCAGTCCGACATTTCTCAGTTTTTCATCATCAAGGGTCAGGTTTATACCTCCGGAAAATTGGATACGCTGGAAATGGCCGTCAACCGGCCCATTCAGAATAAAATTAATGCACGATATTTCACTCCTGAAATAAAACAACAATTAGCAAAACTGAAAGCTGAAAAGAAAGTGGATGAATTCAGGGCCATTGCCGACGAAGTCAAACGACAGATTGATACCGATTATCAATTGCATCCGGGAAAACTAATCTTCAACGAAAAACAGCGCCAAGCCTATACCACCATGGGCGGATATCCAGATCTTGACGGAAAATATACCATTTTCGGGGAATGCATTTCAGGATTGGAAGTGATTGATAAAATCGCCGCTCTTAAAAAGGATGAGAACGACCGCCCTTTTACCGATGTGAAAATTACTGTAATCCTACTTGAATAATGAGAAACATTAAGAACATCGTTTGGATCATTGGTTTTTTCCTTATTAGCTGCAGTTCGTCAGATAATAAAAAGGCTCAAAAATCTGCGGAAGTTGAAAAAGAGCAATCGACCACTGGTTTTGCAGAAATTTCTTCGTCCATTTTTACTATTGAAACCTTCGAGAACAACCGGATTCTGGAAAGCGGAATGGGCTTTTTTATTGCTCCTGACATTGCTGTCACCCGATTGTCGTTTTTCGAATCGGCCAATAAAGCAGTCGTTGTTCCATTTGACGAAAACAACAAATACCAGGTGAGCGGTTTTTTAGGCTTTGATCGTGTTAACGACCTCATTTTAATAAAAATAGAAGGAATTAAAAGAACTCCGGTTGTGCTGCTGGATTCTATTTTACCTGAAAAGGAAAAAACAATTTACCTGAGCAAACCAACAACCAATGTGGTGCCTTTACACGAAGGAGTTGTAATGAATTACTCAAATATGTTGGGTGCTAAACATTACAAGATTACCAACCAATTGCGTTCAAAAAGTGGGGGAAATCCGGTATTCGATGCCAACCAGAAATGCATCGGCTTGGCTTTTATGCAGATTATCGATTTCGATACACATACTTTTGTGATACCTTCTGTTTTCATTTCCGACTTGCTTAAAAAGGCCGGAAATGTTCAACCTTTGAGCGAATTGAATAAACCAACAATCGCAAACTCAAGTACTGCCAACGACAAAATAAAGGGACTGGTAATTGAAACCGATCTGGGAAATATCAGGATAAAATTGTCGGATAAAACGCCGCAGTACCGCGATAACTTTATCAAACTGGTGCGTGAAAATTATTTTGATGATTTACTTTTTCACCGCGTTATCAAAGGATTTTGCGTACAAAGCGGCGCCGCCGATACCCGGTATGCCACTGCCGACGATGTGGTTGGCTGGAAAGGGCCGGGTTATACTTTGCCTGCACACATTGTTCCGGGAATGTATCACAAACGGGGTGTAATTGGCTCGCCCCGAAAACCGGATACTGAAAATATGCGAAAACGCTCCGACGGATCACAGTTTTACATTGTAACCGGTCGTATTTACAACGATATCGAACTCGATGAACTTGAAAAAGAGAACAATCACCAATTTACCGAAGAGCAGCGAAACACTTATAAAACCATTGGCGGAGCGCCTCATATCGACGGAACTTATACCATTTTTGGCGAGGTGGCGGAAGGAATAGAAATCGCCGATCAGATTTCAAACGTGGAAGTTTCCAGCGACTTCAGGCCTAAAAAAGACATTCGGGTCAAAAAAATCAGGATTCTGGAATAATTATTTTCGAATCATTATCTTTGCCGCTCAAATTCAATAGCATGAATCAAATGTTAGACAAAATCAAACAATTAAAGGCTGAAATTGAAGAGATTTCGGTATCGGCCAAAGAGGAAGTTGAAGAATTACGTATTAAATATATCAGCAAAAAAGGCCTTGTTGGACAGCTTTTTAACGAATTTAAAGATGTACCGGCTGAGATAAAAAAAGAAGTTGGACAGGCCATCAACGATTTGAAAGAGTTTGCTGTCAACAGGATTAACGAGCTGAAAGACAATTTTGAAACTGCCGATCAGGGCGCTTCAGGCATCGACCTGACCATGCCCGGCGATCCAATGAAACTTGGAAGCCGCCATCCGTTGTCGATTGTTAAAAACGAAATGATCGACATTTTTACCCGACTTGGTTTTACAATTGCTGAAGGTCAGGAAATTGAAGATGACTGGCATGTATTTTCAGCATTGAATTTTCCTCCGGAACACCCGGCCCGCGATATGCAGGATACTTTTTTCATCGAAAAAGATCCCGACGTGTTGCTTCGCACGCATACTTCCAGCGTACAAATACGTGTGATGGAAAAAACGCAACCACCCATTCGTGCCATTTTCCCCGGACGTGTATTCCGCAACGAAGCCATTTCGGCCCGTTCGCATTGCATTTTCCACCAGATTGAAGGTTTGTATGTGGATGAAAATGTATCGTTTGCCGACCTGAAACAAACTTTGCTGTATTTTGCCCGTGAGCTTTTTGGCGAAAAATCACAAATCCGTTTGCGTCCCTCATACTTCCCGTTTACCGAACCATCGGCCGAAATGGATGTAAGCTGCTCTATCTGCGGAGGAGAAGGCTGCAACGTTTGCAAATACACCGGCTGGCTCGAAATTCTAGGCTGCGGTATGGTAGATCCGAATGTTCTGGAGGCCTGCAACATCGACAGTAAAAAATACACCGGTTTTGCTTTCGGAATGGGAATCGAACGCATCACCATGCTGAAATACGGCATCAAAGACATCCGACATTTCTTCGAAAACGATGTGCGGTTTTTGAAACAGTTTGAATCGGCGAATTAGGAAGAAAAATTTCTACCAAATACGAATCCCCGTTCCGGAAAGAGCGGGGATTTTTTTATATAACAACAATTAATTGGATTCTAATTCTATTTTGGAAAGTCGCTTTTATTTTTGTTTCCGCCTTACATCAATTCTTGCTTGCGACATTCGTTCCCGCAGCCCACCTTCCTGCAAAAATTCCTTTTCCAAAGTTTTTAACTGCTTGGCGAGTAAGTAGGAAGTTATATTGATCAGGCCAATCATTACATTGGCTGACACTTCGGGGTCGGAACTTTCAATACCCTTTTGGTAAGTTCCGTAAGTAGCGTTAGGTATCGTTAGTAGTTTTGTGAGATGGGGATAATAGAGGTGCTTCTTGTCCCAGATTTGAAGTTTGCGGGTTCGCAAAAAATCTTTGTAATCTACTAAAAGTTCTTCGAGCGAAGCCCTTGCAACATTGGTGAGTTTGATTTCCGTTTCTTTTGACGTACCCGATGCCATGCTCCCTTCAACAATATTTTGTTTGCCCGAACGGGCGGCTTGTACCATTTGGTCGATGGTGCGGTCGTAGGCATGGAAATACTTTTTGCAGAAATAGTAGGTACCATCGTAAATCACTTCAGCTTTTTGGTAGGTTACCAAACGTTCGTAACCTCCATGTTTAGGGATAAAACCATCGGGGTTGTATTGTTTATCCATTGGCCTCAGTTTTTTTATTTTTCTTATCGTTGGACAATTCTGACTTCGTGGACGATTAAAGTGTCAAGATTGTCAAATTTGTCCAACGAAAGTTACTACTTATTTACCGGTTCTACGCAATCGTTATCTCCGACTCCGATAAACCATAAATATGTGCCAACATCCTTAATATACCCAGAGTTTTGGATATATCGGCATTAGCATGGTTGTGTTAAATTTATTAAAACGCTAAAGGCGTGTGATATTAGAAAATCGTGTTTCATCTTCAATAAAACTAAGATGCCCAATCGCCTAAAGTGACCTGCCTCACATGCCCTGTATTGACTTTCACCGCCATGGGAGTAAAATTAACCACCATGGGATATATTCAATGGCCATGGTAGAAAAAATAAACTCCATGGAAATAGAAATATTCGCCATGGCTAACATGGGCATGTATTTCAGAAACTTTCGGTATTATTTCCTCCAGTGGTCGCTGGCGTACCCTTTTTGCCGTTCCGGGTGATGCCTGAAAGCAAACTTGCCGTATACGCGGATTTCATCGACTGCCTGTTTCAGGTAAGTATAGGCCTTGTTGCGAATAATCACGGATTCGCGGCCTTTTTTGTGCTCATTGTTCATCGCAGCCAGTAAGTTCGCCATGCTTCCAGCCAGTATTGCGGCAGTATCAAGTAATTCAGGCTCAAAACTGATGGCCGTCAGCAAATCAAGATTGGCCTTCCCGAGTGTCGGCAAATCGTTGAGATCCTGCACCAAATCCGAATTGGAGTTTCCCTCCGCAATTTCGCTGACACTGGCCAACAGGTTTTCGTGTCTGCGAAACGCAAAACGAAAGGAGTGAATCATCTGGTCGCGCAGCGCAAATGCAGCGGGCGACTGTTCTTTCCAATCCTGCATGGCTTTCGGGCGCAAATTGTTATCCTTCATCCAGAGCGACTGAGCCTGACTGCATGCGCGCGAACGGATTGGAAGTGAATTAACCAGTTCCCAGTCGAGCCCAACACGTATAAGTGCGTGCTGGTCGTCTTTGCACCAATGGCGGAGGTATTCCGCTTCCTGAACAAACACGGCAACAGGCATATTCGGAATCATTACACCGGCCGGTTGAATGGCCTGAATCATAGACAAAAGTTCGTCGAATTCAGGAGTTGTTGACATGCCAATGGTTTTATCATTACTTCGCAATCCAGTCTTCAGGATTAAGCTTTACGTTTTCCTTCCAGATTTGGAATTTAAGGACTGTTTTATCGCCATCGTCGTTGTCGGTACCAATTGTGCCAATGGTTTGCTTTACGCTCACCTTATCGCCCGATTTGACCTGTACATTCACCAGATTGGAATACACTGTGAGGTACTTTCCGTGGCGGATTATTACAGCAGCATTTCCACCGGTCACCGCAAACACCCTGCTCACTTCACCTGCGAAAACAGATCGTGCGGTCGAACCCTGCGCGGTCGAAATATCAATACCATTGTTTTTTACCTGAATATTCTTCAGCACCGGATGTTCATGCACCCCAAAATGATCGGTAATCACTCCCCTGTCAACCGGCCATGGAATGCGCCGTTTATTCTGTTCAAACTGCCCTGAAACCAGTTTTTGCTCCGGTGTCATTTCATAAGTATCTTTTCCGCTTTTCTTGGCTTTTTTAACTTCGTCTTCAATAATACGTTCTATTTCGCGGCTCAGTTGTGCTTCAATCCGTTGTTGTTCGCGCAGTTTCTTTTGAAAACCCTTTTGTTGCTGCTGAAGTTTGGTCAGGAATTGTCCCTGTTGTTTTTTCTCTTTGTTTAGCTGGTCGGCTTCCCTCTTTTTACTTTGAAGAAGGGTTTCCTTTTCGGTACGCTGACGTTCTAAATTTTTAACTTTTAGCTGAACAAGATCCCGCAGCCATTGAATCAATTCGGCCTGTTTTTTACGGTATTCGGCGTATTGCCGCAAATACATCAGTCGTTTGTATGCCTGATTAAAACTGTTGGCCGAAAGTATAAACAGCACCTTGCTGTAATTGGTCTGATTTCTCTGGGCGAACAAAATCATTCCGGCATATTCTCTTTTCAATTCCTCCAAATCGGAATTCAGGGAACTGACCAACCATGCATTCTGGTCAATAAAATCGACCAAAACCCCGACTTCCGAATTAATTCCGGTGATCAGGTGGGTGCGCAATTCAATCTGTTTGTTCAGTATTTTATATTTGTTCAGCGTTTGCTTTTCATTCTTTTTGGCTTCGTCAAGCAAGCGGTTGGTATATTTGATCTCCTCGTTAGTTTTCTCCTTTTTTTTGCGCAATTCGTCGAGTGACTGTCCGTACGACGTAACAGACAGAAAGACCATCAGGATTAAAATGAAGAATTTTCCAGTTTTATTAATGACCATTTTGGGTAAATTTTTCAGGTACTTTAAAACGAACTTCTTTTTCTTTTTCCGTCGAAAAATTGCTCAGTTTGAGGCTCATTTTCATGTTGTTTTCAGTACTAAGAAAATGAAGGAATACATCACCGGGATACAATTGTTTTTCGACATTCTGAAAATCAGAAAATTCAACTTTCACACTCCGTGAGTTTGCAGCATCGTCCATTCTTATTTTACGGAGTTTATAGCTTACCGGATCAATGTACAACCGCTGATTGACCGTCGTTCTTTCAGCCTGCTTTTTTTCACGTCTCGCAGGTTCGCGCAATTTCTGACCGGCTTCAAATGCATCCATTTTTTTTTCCGATTGCAGCACATACATTCCAGAATCGATCGAGGTTTCATATTCACGATTGTCGTCGCCAATTGAAAAAACATCGTTGGAAATAATGGCATTGACAGTCTGAAAATCGAGTTCCATGCCAAGCATTTTGCTAAGCTTGCTGTAATCGCCAAGCATGTAACTGTTCTCAAGGTAATTGATGAATTTAACACTGTCGGGCGTAAGCCAGATTCTTGCCACCGGAAAATTCATTTTAGTGATCATCACCGTTACCTGTTTGTCTTTTTCGGCCTGAATGCTTGCCCTGAACGAGGTTTGTGTTGTACCATTGTCGAACAGGCAATTGATCCTTTTTACTGATAAATATTTGTAATCGAAGGCATTGTTTTCAATATTCCTGATCAACTTATTAGTGCTGATCGCAGTGAGTTTTGAAGTAGTTGCAACACGTGCCGTTTTACATGATGAAAAACCTAGTAAAACAAAAAAGACAATCCATAAATATGATTTTCCCTGTAAAGTATTTCTTCTCACTTTAATTTATTTATCAATGTAGCGTCCCTGCTTAATTTTTTCATTTAAAAATTCTGAAACTTCGCCTTTGTCAACGGCGTTTTTCCACTGCTCCATGGCCTTTTCCTTTTCGCCGAGCATGAACAGAATATCGCCGTAATGTTCAACAATCACCCCGTTTTTATCGCCCCCGTTTTTGATTGCTGTTTCCATGTAAAACTTAGCGAGTGTATATTCTTTGCGCATAAACAAAACCCAGGCATAGGTGTCGAGATAAGTCGGGTTTTCCGGATTGGCCTTGACTGCCTTTCCACTTAATTGTTCCGCTTTCTCGAGGTTTTCGTTCCTTACTGAAAGATAATAGGCATAGTTGTTCATTGCCAGCCAGTTCTCCGGATCAAGGCTGATTACAGCATCAAATGCTTTGAACGCCTCCTCTACCCTATTCAGTTTATAATTGGCTTCGGCCTTGTACAAATCAAACTGAATTTTTAACGGTTTATTATCCAGAAGATAAGGTTCCCCTTCTTTCAGTATATTTATAGCTTCTTCATATTTTTCGAGTTGCAGACAGGCCACCGCTTTCAACGCGTACAAAACAGGCTGACTGGGAAATAATTCGATGGCTTGTTCCGCATCGGTATAAATGCTCTTGAAATCGAGCAAATCGTTGCTGATCATGATCATTCGTTCCCAAATCAGGTAATTGTCTTTTTGCGTTTCAAGCACTTTTCGAAGCTGTTCGCGTGCTTCGGCAAGTTGCCCTTTTCTGATCAGGTATTCGGCATAAACGGTATAAACACGGTAATCATCGCCGTTTGTTTTCACCAGTATATCAACCAGTTCGTTTACCTGATCTTCCGTAAAAAAAGGATCTTCCTGGTCGGCGGTCATCATCAGGTAATATTGGATCTTGGTTTCAACGTCAATCGATTTGTGCATAAAAGCTTTGCGGGCAAATTCCCAGGCTTTTACTTTGTCGTCCTTTTGCTGGTAAAATGAGGTCAGTGAAAACAGCACAAATCCGTTATCAGGATCAATTTCCAATACTTTCAGGTAATATTTCAGCGCATTTGTCTCGTCCTTTTCCGAAAGGTAATAATCGGCCATCAATCCGTAGTACCGGGTTTCTGTTGGATTATTATCAATCAGTTTCTGAAGCTCGGCCTGCGCTTCTTTTTTCTTTCCGGCAGCCTGATAGATTTGCTGCTTTTCAACTGAAACCTGATCTGTAATCCCAATTTTTTTCTCCAACTGATCGTATGCCGCAATGGCTTCATCGAACTTTTCAGCTGATGAAAGCAGCGCTGCGTTCATGTAAAGATATTCCAGGTTTTCCGGATCAAGCGTATGAAGCTGCTGATAAAGGTCTGCTGCTTTTTTGTATTGTTTCCCCTGCTGATAAATCTGGGCAAGCAATATTTTGTACCATTTATTTTCAGGACTCAGATTAATTGCCTTCTCGAGCAAAAGGGAAGAACTTGTCTGATCTCCGCTTGCGCTGTGAATTTTGGCCAGTTCGAACATGGCCGAGGATGAGCTGGGATTGATTTGAAGACACTTTGAAAACAGTGTAACGGCAGCCTGTTGGTTACCGATCATTTTTTGCTTCAATCCTTCGATAAAAGTATATTCAAATTCATTTTTATCTTCGTCCGAAATGGCAGATTCCTGAACTTCAGTTTTGTCCTGAACGGATGATTTAACCTCCTTTTTAGCTGTTCCGCAAGCGGAAACCAGCATCGAAATAACTGCAATATATGCTATAAACCTGTTCTTCATTCGTTCTATTTTTTTCCGGTATGTCCAAAACCACCGGCACCACGTATTGTTTCTTCCAATATTTCAACCGCTTCCCAACCAATATGTTCATGTTTGGCAATTACCATCTGGCAAATGCGTTCGCCATGCTGAATCACAAATTCTTCGTTCGATAAATTAATCAGGATAATGCCCACTTCGCCACGGTAATCAGCGTCGATCGTTCCGGGCGAATTCAGCACCGTAATTCCTTTTTTCAATGCCAAACCACTTCTTGGACGAATCTGTGCTTCGTATGAAACAGGCAATTCGATGAACAGACCTGTTGGAACAAGCACTCTTTCGAGTGGTTTCAACACCACCGGTTCAGCCAGATTGGCCCGAAGATCCATGCCTGCTGAGTGAATGGTGCTGTATTCAGGCAAAGGATTATTTGATTGGTTTACAATTTTAACGATCATTTTATTCGGATTCTGGTTCATTAAATCAATTTTTTTTGAAGCCGCTAAGATATGGATTTATAACTTGACTGAAACACCCAAACAGGCAATTAACAATATTTAGCAGGATTCAACTACCATGAAATCAGCCATAATTTTATCTGAAATAAATAAACCTTCAGGACTTATAGAAACCGTTCCTGAATTGCATAACAGATGGCCTGACTGAAAATATTTCTCTTTGAGTTTCTGAAAATGAACAGCATACTTTGGGGTAAATGCAGTTTTAATATATTCTTCGGATATGCCCCAAACGGTGCGTAAACCGGTAATGATAAAATCGTTGTAACGGTCTTGTTCTGTCAGAATTTCACTTTCAGAATAGGGCTGATCATCCTCTAATCCATCCAGATATTTCGGTATTGAAGATACGTTCCAGCGACGACTGACAAGATCATAAGAATGTGCTGACGGGCCAATTCCGAGGTATTTCCGGCTTTTCCAATACGATGAATTGTGCTGCGAATAAAGGCCGGGCTTGCAGAAATTAGAAATCTCGTAGTGTTCGAATCCGGCTTCCTTCAGTATTTTAATAAGAACTTCAAATTGCTGAAGGCTAAGTTCATCGGGCAATTCTTTCAGTTGACCTTTTTTGAGCTGTTCGTAAAAAACGGTACCTTCGTGGTAGGTGAGATTGTATGCCGAAACATGCTGCACATCCAGTTCAACAGCAATTCGCACGTTTCGTTCCCATTCTTCCATCGTTTGGTTGGGTAAACCATAAATCAGATCGATGCTGATATTTGAAAAGCCGGCCTTTTTTGCCCATTTTACCGACTGAACCGCCTGCATTACGCCATGCCGGCGATTCATCAGTTTTAAGTCGGCTTCCGAAAAAGACTGAACTCCCATACTGAGCCGGTTGAAACCAATCCGTTTCAAGGCTGAAAGTATTGCCTGGCTCAGATCATCGGGATTTGCTTCGAGTGTTATTTCAGCATTTTCAGTAACCTGATAATGTTCTTTGGTCGTGTTTATGAGATCTTTCAACTCATCGATCAAGAGAACAGAAGGAGTTCCGCCCCCAAAATAGATGGTATTTATTTCTTCGGAAACCAACTCCGATGCCCTGTTTTGCAGCTCCTTTTTTAAACCTTCCAATAACCTGGCTTTTTGCCTTAAATCGGTGGATTTAAAAAAATCACAATAATGACAACGCTTTCTGCAAAAAGGGATATGAATATAGATTCCGGCCAAAATATTGAATGGTTAAAGTCTTATAAGATCCTCAAAACCTGACATGTCGCCTAATATTCCGGCGAGAGAAGTTTCCTGGTAAAACAGCAATAACTGAGCGCGTATAGGACTAAAACGGCTATGAACAGGACATGGTTTCTCATTATTCTCATGCGTTGAACATGGCTGTAACCCAATCAGGCAATTTTTAAAAAAGTCTTCGCCATCAACAACCCTTACAATGTCGTAGAGTGAAATTTCACTGGTTTTTCTTGCAAGCCCAAAACCACCATTTGGTCCTTTGGTTGAGACTAAAATCTTCTGTTTAACAAGGTTTTGAAGAATTTTTCCCAAAAATGGAGTTGGAATCGATAAGTCGGAAGAAATTTTTTTAATACCGATTTTGGACCCATCCTCGGAATATTTTCCCAGATAAATGAGCGCTCTTACAGCATATTTACAAGTATTTGATAGCATATATTTATTTTTTATTGATCCATTGTTTACTAAACGACTGATCTGCCAATTTCGGAAGTTGCTTATTATCCCCCAGAGTATTAGCTCCTAACAAAGCAAATGTATTTTTTGTTTTTCCACCCATCAAATCCAATCTTTTTCGTTTTGAAAAAGCAAATTCGTAAGCCTTCATTCCATTGTTCCACAAAAAACCGCCAGCCCCTGCCCTCACCGCATCGCGCCGGTTAATAAGTAACATGTGATGTAGTGGAATTTTAACCGGACAAACTTCGGTACATTTTCCACACACCGAACAGGCCGAACTCAGATGATTGTATTCCTTTAATCCTTTGAAAAAAGGAGTAATAACCGAACCAATCGGCCCGCTGTAAGTGGCATCGTAGGTGTATCCGCCAACATTTCTATAAATCGGGCAAGCATTCAGGCAGGCTCCGCAGCGAATGCATTTCAGGGCTTCGTATTGGTCATCATTTTCGAACAAGGCAGTGCGCTTGTTGTCTAAAAGAATCACGATCATTTTTTCAGGCCCATCCGTTTCACCGTCTTTTTTTGGCCCGGTAATCAATGAATTATAAACCGAAATTTGCTGCCCGGTTCCGTGAGCTGCCAAAATTGGCCACATCAAACCCAGATCTTTCATGCGTGGAATAACCTTTTCAATTCCGGCAATCACGATGTGTATTTTGGGAAAAGAAACCGTCATCAGCGCATTTCCTTCATTTTCGGTCAGGCAAATTCCGCCGACGTCGGCTACCAAAAAGTTGGCCCCGGTAATTCCCACATCGGCCAAAGTAAACTTTTCGCGTAGTTTTTTCCTGACAAAATCAGTCAGGTATTCAGGCGTACTTCCTTCCGGAGTATTAAATTTTTCAGTAAAAAGTTCGGCGATATCCTGACGCGACTTGTGCATACAGGGTGTCACAATGTGGTATGGTTTTTCGCCTGCTAGCTGCACAATGTATTCGCCCAAATCGGTTTCAAGCGACTCAACCCCAATTTCTTCCAGATGTTCGTTCAATTCAATTTCCTCGGTAGTCATCGACTTGCTTTTTACCACCGTTTTTGAATTGTTTTCAATCAGTATTTTCTTAATCTGTTCAATGGCTTCGCCTTCATCTTCGGCCCAAATTACAGAAACGCCATTGGCAGTGATATTTTTTTCAAACTCAAGTAAATAGTCATACAAATTATTAACGGCCAACGATTTTACATACGAAGCACGTGATTTGGCCAAATCAAGGTTTAAATAACGCTTCCTACCACGATCAACTGCCACATCGTATTTCGAAATGTTAAACTTTATTGTTTTCCGATGCTTCAGATCGAAGGCAATCTCTTCCGATTTTTTTATAAATATTTCCTTTTGCTTTGACATTTTTAACAGGGTATCTTGTTAATTCTATTTTGATGGCGGCCACCTTCAAATTCAGTAGCCAAAAAAATTTTAACAATTTCGATGGCCTGTTCGTCAGTAATATAACGGGCCGGAAGCGCACAAATATTGGCATCATTGTGCAATCTGGCCAACATGGCAATTTCGGGCATCCAGCAAATTGCCGAACGTATTCCCTGATGCTTATTGGCTGTCATATTGATTCCGTTTCCGCTGCCACACAAGGTAATTCCAAAATCAAATTCCCTTTTGCTTACCGCATCGGCCAAAGGATGGGCATAGTCGGGATAATCGCTGCTTTCGGCAGAAAAGGCTCCAAAATCTTTAAATTCAATTCCTTGTTCCAAAAGGTATTTCAGCACGGTTTGTTTTCTTTCAAATCCGGCATGATCGCTTGCAATACCAATTTTAATCTTTTCCATAATTCAATGAATAATTTTCAAAAATAATACTAAAAAGTATTTTATAAGACTATCGCTTAATAAAACTTTGAATCTCATTTTTTTCAGCAAAAAATACCACCAACAAAAATGCTGCAAACAAACTTATATTAAATACGTATTTCAATATTTCTGATGATATATTTACCGTTGCTGAGAGGTAATATAAACCGACAGCGGCAGCAAAATACATCAATATCCGTTTCAGGTCGTATTCAACGCGGTAGTATTTTTGTCCAACCATATAGGAAATGATTGTCATCAATACAAAGCAAATCAGCACCGCATAAGCCGAACCCATGTAACCCATCACCGGAATGAGCCATACATTGAAACCGATGGTCAAAACAGCGCCAATTCCACCAATAACAGCTCCCATCCAGGTTTTGTCTGAAAGTTTGTACCAAAGCGAAAGGTTAAAATAAATTCCGAGGAAAAGGTTTGCCATCAAAACTGCCGGAACCACTTTTAATCCGGAATGATATTCGGGACCGATTACAATTTTAAAAACATCTATAAACAAGGTGATTCCCAAAAATATAAGCAATCCGAAAATGATGAAATACTTCATCACATGAGCGTAAATCAGGCGCGAATCGCTGTTTTTTTGATGGCTGAAAAAGAATGGTTCGAACGAGTACCTGAAAGCCTGAATGAACATGTTCATCAGTACGGCCAATTTGTAGTTTGCTCCGTAAATTCCAAGTTGTTCCATCGGTTTTTGGCTGGCGGGTATCAACTCCGGAATTAAAATTTTATCGATGTTCTGGTTGACCATTCCGGCAATTCCAACGAGTAGGATTGGGAAGGAGTACCATAACATTTCTCTGAAAAGCCCCCAATCGAAGATCGGTTTTATTTTCCTGATTTCGGGAATGAGCATTAAAAGCGTAATTACAGATGCCAGTAAATTGGCTACAAACACATAGCCAACACCAAATTGCGGATTGTAAATGTATTGTATAAAACTGTCAGGATTCGATTTCAAAATATACGGACAGGCCGAAAGAAAAAACAAATTGAAGAAAATGTTGAAGAAAATATTGACCATTTTCAGTGTGGCAAACCTAACTGGTTTTCCTTCGAGCCGCAATTTGGCAAACGGAATGGCTGTTGCTGCATCGAGCGCAACAATTACAGCCAATAATTTTATGTATTCCTGACTGTTGGGATAGTCAAGAAAACCGGCAAAACTTCCGGAGAAAATAAATGCGATGGCCACAAAAAGCAGCGAACTTCCGAACAAGGAAAATGCGCTGGTAGAATAAATTTTTTCCTTTTGTTCGCTTTTGTTGGCAAACCTGAAAAATCCGGTTTCCATCCCAAAAGTGAGCATCACCAGCAAAAAGGCAATGTATGAATATAAATTAGTCACAATTCCATATTCCTCAGGAAGAAAAATTCTGGAATAATATGGAACCAACCACCAGTTAAGGAATCGGCCGACAATACTGCTCATTCCATAAATGGCTGTTTCGCCGGCGAGTTTTTTTAATGCGCCCACAATCTGTAAATTTTGGCCAAATATATACAAACCAATTCTTTTTGCCTTCTTCTAATTTATTGTTATTTGCGTATTGACTTTTAATTTATTTTATCTT
>Ga0208968_1001160_pt1 | contig 14600 bp, 10 predicted proteins | sample RifOxyA3_FD_184031 | JGI IMG/M metagenome (GOLD analysis project Ga0208968, IMG submission 184031) | Groundwater microbial communities from Rifle, Colorado - Rifle Oxygen_injection A3 (SPAdes) | ecosystem: Environmental > Aquatic > Deep subsurface > Groundwater | place: Rifle, Colorado, United...
TTACATGAATGACTTATTAGATTCCCGCTCCGTCGCTGTAATCTAATTCTTTGGCTTTGAACTGAACAAGTTTACTATTTGGCGGCAAACTATTGGTAACCCAAACGTTTCCACCAATTACTGAATTTGCGCCAATGCGTATGCGACCCAAAATGGTAGCCTGTGCATAAATGATCACGTTGTCTTCCACAATTGGATGGCGTGGAATACCTTTGATAGGATTACCGTCTTCGTCCAGAGGAAAACTTTTTGCCCCGAGCGTAACTCCCTGATAAAGTTTAACATTTTTACCGATGATTGTTGTTGAGCCGATCACAACACCGGTACCGTGATCAATCGTGAACGATTCGCCGATTTGCGCTCCCGGATGAATGTCTATACCGGTTTCGGAATGGCCCATTTCGGAAATTATGCGCGGAATAAGCGGAACACCCAGATTTAATAACTGATGACCAACCCGGTGATTGCTGATTGCCCTGATGGCAGGATAACAGTATATAACTTCACTCCGGTTATTTGCCGCAGGATCTCCCAGATAAGCCGCTTCAACATCGGTTATCAGCAGCCTCCGGATTTCAGGAAGAAATGAAATAAAGTCGGAAGCAATCCCCTGAGCAAATCTCGAACGTTCCTGCATGTCAACCTGTTCGGGGTTGGCGCAGGTGAAACACAATCCGGCCAGTATCTGTTCCGACAACAATTCGAACAATTCGTCGATGTTTACACCTACGTAATGTTTGATTGTATTTGCCCGCAGACTGGTATTTCCGAAGTATCCGGGAAACAAAATCTCACGGATCAACCCAACAATTTTGCCGAGTTTTTCAATCGAAGGCAAAGGTTCGCCCATGCGGTGTTCGTGGCAAACCATGTTGTATGATTTAGGATCGGCCAGTTGCTCAACTGCACGGCTCATTTTATGTTCGAAATTCTTTTCTGAATTCATTTCTCAAGGATATTTAATTATTGGCAAAAATCACACTTTTGAAAGTGATATCAAACTAAAAGGCTGAAAGTTTCACAACGACAGACAATTATTATTGATCGCATCAATTGCTGATTGCAGACGTACTTCCCCACTCCCACCGATTTCAACGTAATTAAAACCATATTGGTTCAGTTCGTTTCGGTATTGTTCGAACAGTTTCAGACGGTTTTCGCCTCCGTTTTCGCGAACAGCATCAGGTTCCCATGGCAAATCGGGCCGGCATAACAGGAACAAATCAATCGGACATTCGCGAATTTTGACTTCCAGCCACTCCGGAGTCCGACCGAAAACCCAGTTGAACCAGACTTTGGTAATAATGAGCCATGTGTCGAAGAAAAACATTTGTTCTGAACCTGATTTTGATAACTGGTACTGTTCAATTTGGGCATTGGCAATTGCTTCAACATCGTTAAAGGTATAGTGATGAGGAAGTTTTTCCACATATTCACGGGCAAATTCAGGAATGTAACGGCCATTGTACAATTCGGCCAGTTGTTTTGCCAATGTGGTTTTTCCGGTCGATTCGGGACCGGTAATGACTATTCGTATCGGATTATTTAGTGAGTTCATGTATTTGTGCAAGTGTGCAAAAGTACAGAAGAAGATGAGAAAACCAACCTACGCCTTTTCCGCCACAATCTCTTTCTTCCATTCGATGTAGCCGACAACTGCCATTACTGTGTAAACAGCAAACAGTATAACGGTAGGATAAAGCTCCTTGTACAAAAACAGCCCGATGGAGAATGCATCCACAAAAATCCATACCAGCCAATGTTCGAGTATTTTTCGGGCAAGCATCCAGGTGGCAACAATGCTGAGCGAAGTTGCCAGCGAATCGGCCACCGGAACGGTCGAATCGGTATAATTATCCAGAATTAACCACATCAGGATAAAAAGAATGAAACTTATGATGGCAAGTAAAATACCCAGGCGCAAATTTAAGCGGCTCACTTTTAAAGGTTCCGATTTGGTTGCCGAATTTCCCCATATCCATTCATACCAGCCATAAATACTGATGACCACATAATACATTTGCAGTCCCATGTCAGCATAAAGCTTCGAGGTAAAAAACACCCATACATAAAGTGCGGATGTCAGCAATCCTACCGGCCAGGTGAGAATGTTCTGACGTATCGAGAAGAAAACATAGACAATACCTAAAATGGCTCCCAGGAGCTCAATGTAATTTCCTGAAAGCCATTTGATTGTTAGTTCCATAACAGATAAAACTATTTTCCTGATAATATCTTCTCGTAAGCACCTCTTTGACTGATGACTTCAACCGCCTTCGTAATGGTTTCGTCTTCAGCATTCATGATTTGAAAATAATGGCTCATCGAGAAAAGATCGCGGGCTATCAGGCCTTTCATTTGGCGTTTCATGAGTGGACGGGCAAATTCGGCACTCTTTTCCTCCTTTTGAACCCCTTCCTTTTCACCGGCATCCATAATTTTGTTGACCATTGCATCGGTCACTTCAAACTTATCAACGTATGTTTTGAAATCGGAATACTTTTGTTTGAAGCCTTCGCGACTTTCGTCCATTATATCGAGAACTCCGGTGTAAACGACATTCTTGCGCAGCAGGTTGTTGTAATAAGCGTAATACTTTGAAGTGTCGAGCGGGATAAATAAATCGGGCATCACACCTCCACCTCCGTAAACAGTACGTTTGCTGACCTTGGTCGAAAACATCAGCGCCTCGTTCTGGATAATGCTGTCTTTTGTGAACAACTCACCATGCTCAATTCGTCTCATGTAATCTTTTTGGTATTCATCAGCGCCTTCTTCATAAGGTTTCTGAATGTTCCTGCCACTCGGAGTATAATAATGAGCTGTAGTCAGCCGTATCATTGAACCATCGGTGAGTGGAAACGGCTGTTGTACCAAACCTTTGCCGAACGAACGCCGTCCGATAAGTACGCCGCGATCCCAATCCTGAATGGCACCGGCAACAATTTCGCTGGCCGAAGCCGAACCTTCATCAATCAGCACAATCAGCTTACCCTGTTCCAGTTCACCGAGTGCTGTTGCATTGTATTCCTTTTTGTCGGTATGTTTTCCCTGCGTATAGACAATCAGTTTGTAGGCAGTAAGAAACTGATCGGCCAACTCGGTGGCTGCTGTCAGATATCCGCCGCCATTGCCGCGTAAATCGAGCACCAAATTGTTCAACTTTGCACCTGCCTTTAACGCTTGAATTGCCTCCAGAAACTCGCTGGTAGTAGTTGCTGAAAATTTGTTCAGCTTGATGTAACCCGTATTTTCATTGATCATGTATGAAGCATCAAGGCTGTTGATCGGAATTTTATCGCGGATAACCAGAAAATCGAGCAGACTTACCTCCCCTTTGCGTTTCACTTTCAATTCGACCTTGGTGCCTTTTTTACCACGCAGATAATCATATACGTCGGTGTTTTTCAGGCCAACACTGGCAATATTTTTTGAATCGACCGCCACAATGCGGTCACCGGCCCTGATCCCGACTTTTTCGGAAGGACCGCCCGGCACTGTAGTTACCACCATCAAGGTATCGCGGTAAACGTTGAACGAAATGCCCACGCCTTCGAAGTTTCCCTGAAGCGGTTCGTTCATTTTTTCCACTTCTTCTTTTGATATGTAAACAGAGTGAGGATCGAGACCACGAAGTACCTCAACGATTGCTTTATCTGTTAAATCATCAACATTGGTGGTATCAACATAATAGCTGTCAATTAGCCGGAGTAAACGTCCATATTTCATTGTACTGTTTTGAACGTCCTGGGCTTTCAATTCAATTCCTCCAGCAAATAGTATCATCCCCAGCAGAATTGAAAAACCTGTATTTCTGTAATTGAAATTCATAATTGTATTTTTTATAATCGGATGGACAATGCTTCAAATATCATGCAAAAGTCCAATCCGGAAAATTTATTGATTCCGCAAAAATAGTTTATAAAAACTGGCAAATGGCAAAAACAGTCTTAATATAAGTTAACATTCGTATGGGTTTAGTGTTCATAAGTGCGAATTTCATGCAAAAGTTACAGATAAAATAAAGTAATGGCTGTATAAAAAGTAATCCTCGATAAAAGAAATAAAATAAACATGCTTAATATAATTGTTAGACCGGAAAAGTATTTTACATTTGGTGATGGGTTTTCAAGTTATGGTTTATTTCAATCATTTAAATTCCGCCCGCTGTAACGTTAAAATATTTTGATCACACCCACGCAGCGATCAAGGTACAATCAAATTGATTTATAAAATATGGCCTACAATCCGAACATACACCACCGACGGTCGATCCGGTTAAAAGGATATGATTATTCGAAGGCCGGTTTGTATTTCATTACCATTTGTGTGCAAAATCGGATTTGTATGTTTGGCGAAATCGTAGATGGAGAACATATGGATTCGCCCCAACAAATGATATTAAACGATGCGGGGAAAATGGTTGAAAATTGGTACCATGAATTGGAATATAAATATCCCGATATTAAATGTCATGAATATGTGGTGATGCCAAACCATTTTCATTGTATCATCGAAAACAACGGAAACGGAAATCAAAACATTAAAAAAAAATCATCATCAATAGACGACACAACGATGAAAATGGGTGATAATGTAGGGGCAGACCTGCGTGTCTGCCCTGACGATGCGGGCAATACGGGTTTGTGTGGTACGGATACAACGGGTTCGGGCGAAACACACGGAACGGGTTCGGGCGAAAATGTATCGGGTGAAACACACGGATTGGGCGAACACATAGGTTCGCCCCTACATAATGTCGTTCAATGGTTTAAAACAATGTCGACAAACGAATATATACGTGGGGTAAAAACATTGGATTGGCCACGGTTTGACAAAAAATTATGGCAACGCGATTATTGGGAACACATTATCCGCGATGAACGATCGTATCAAAACATTGCGAATTACATTATCAACAATCCATCCAAATGGAAGAACGATAAATTTTACAAAGGATGAAACGACCAGGAAACAACAACTATAATAACATGATAAATAAAGTATTGACTTTTCTCCTTGTTCTGATTTCAGCGCAGACATTTGCCAGAGTTGGAACAAACAGTGACTATTGGATTTTATCTCAAAATGAATACAACGCCAGAGTTTCAAAAGGGAAGGATGTGACATTGAGAAGGTATATTGTTATTCCTGATCATGATAAAAAGTACAAAGACATTTTGGAAACCACTGATGAAAAATCATTGCTGGCTAAATTTTCGTTTATGCTTAAACGAAACAAAAGCGCTTTGATTGAGAAGTATATTTTGAGTTGCGACAATTTATCAGACATTCATCATTTAATCAACGGCTTGTATTGTATTTCAAAAAAACAATATTCCAGGACAATTGACCATCTGGAGAAGTTTGAGAATGAAGAATACGCATTTTTAAAATCATTGTTGATTGCTGATTGCAAATACGAATTACTTCGGGATAAGAAAAACTATCAGTTAATCATTGGCGAATATCAAACTGCAATGGACAATGCCGACAACGAACAAAAAAAATCAATCATCAATAACCGGATTAAGTACATTAAATACCACTAAAACCATGAACAACTTTACCAAATCTATTTTTCTACTGGCAGGATTGACCCTGATCGTAAGTTGCACATCAACAAAAAAAATTCAGAAAAGCATGAATTCCAAAAGCTATTCAATGGCCTATATAATGGATTCGAAGATTTCTGATACAAAAAGTAGTATAGCAGTTGGTGTGGATACCATTGTCTTTAATTCAAACACAATTGGTGATACGACCAGCATTAAAAAAGAAAAAGGCTGGTTTTTACCACTCGTTTTTGTTTACATCTGGAACTCACAAAACAAATGTATTCAGGGAAAATCAATGATAGAAGAAGATATTCCCACATTTATGAAATCGTCGCTGATAAGTGAAATCAACCGATCAGGTAATTTGAATGTGGATACCTTGAATAATTCAGAATATAAAATTGAATTGTCGATTGATGAAATTAAAACAGAAGGACCATACATCAGTAGCGGATTCTTTTATTTTGCACTGTATGTTTATGGCTACTCTTATTCAGACAAGGCAGGCCCGGCAATTTCAAATTTGAGGGTTTCCTATAAAATAAAAAAGAACGATCAGGTCGTTCACAGCAATTCATTCAATTCAGAAAGGTTTACCGAACAAATAAACAAAAGATACACCAATACAAATATACTGCAACAAGATTATGCGATAAGTATGGTGGAAGCTGCTTCTTTCAATTTCAAAAATGTAATTGAGTTGATTGTGAAAGATTTAAACACCTTTTTCAATAAACAAGGCTGAGAAATATTTAACACTCTCTAAAAATCAACGATATATGAAGAAATTTATTCTTTTATCTTTCTGCGTTTTCCATCTGTTCCTGCTTCAGGCACAAGTTGTTAAAACGGTCAACCTTACAACTCCCGGAACCCTGTTGACTTCTCTAAGTGATGAGGAAAAAATTACCATCACCAGTCTTACCATTACCGGAATCATCGATGCCCGTGACTTCAAGACCATGCGCGATGCAATGACCAAATTGGCCGTCATTGACCTCAGTGGTGTTAACATTGCTGCTTATACCGGAAATGAAGGAACAAATCGTAATTCATTGGAATATGCTGCAAATGAAATTCCACGATTCGCTTTTTTTGATCCGAATGATTTCCGTGGAAAACGCAGCTTAGTAACTTTTATCTTTCCTCTCTCGGCCACCTCCATCGGAGAGTCAGCTTTTTATCGTTGCGAAAGTTTGCAAGCTGTTTTTATCCCTTCTTCGGTAACCGCCATTGGAAACCTTGCTTTTATTTACTGTTCCAATTTAAACACTGTAACCATTTCAGAAGGGGTTCAAACCATAGGGGAATTGGCTTTTTCAAATTCCGGTCTAAGCGCTGTTTCTATTCCTTCGTCGGTAACTTTGATAGGAATCAAGGCGTTTAGCAACTGTTTAAACTTAGTTTCGTTAAACATCGCAGAAGGAGTTGGATCTATCGGAGAATCAGCTTTTTCTGAATGCAAAATCCTGAACGCTGTTACGATCCCTTCATCAGTAAACACCATTGGCAAAAATACTTTTAAGTACTGTGAATATTTAAACTCAGTTGTGATTTCCGAAGGAGTTGATTCGATTGGCGAATCAGCATTTGCAAGTTGTACAGGTCTCACTTCTATTACAATTCCATCCTCGGTAGCTTCCATCGGAAGGAATGCCTTTTATTCTTGCACACACTTAAGCTCTTTAATCCTGTCAGAAGGAATTTTATCCATCGAAGAATATGCTTTTTATGATTGTACAAGTCTCCTTTCTGTTACTATTCCGTCAACGCTTACATCCCTGGAAAGAGGTACATTTGGGAGCTGCGAAAAATTAAGCTCGGTCATCATTCCTGAAAGTATTACGGTCATCGGAGATGGAGCTTTTTCATCTTGCAAAAGTTTGCTTTCTGTGATTATCCCCAAGTCGGTGACTTCAATCGGAAGAGGAGTCTTTAGTGGCTGTGAAAAATTGAATTCCATCTCCATTCCCGAAGGAGTTGCATCCCTGGGGGAATATGCATTTGCAAATTGCATAAATCTTAGCTCGGTTACAATTCCTTCAACGCTTCATGCAATTGAAAGTAATACTTTTGAGAGCTGTGAAAAATTAAGTTCGGTAGTTATTTCCGAAGGGATTACTTCAATTGGGGAATCAGCTTTTGCACTGTGTAAAAGTCTGCCAACTATTGTTATTCCTTCATCAATGAACTTCATTGGAAAATTTGCTTTTTCCAACTGTTATAATTTGGGCGCTGTTACTATTCAGGAAGGAACTTCATCCATTGGAGAATCAGCTTTTTCCTTTTGTTATAATTTAAGCTCAATTACGATCCCTTCATCGGTGAAGACTGTTGAAAGCGATGCTTTTCAATCCTGCTACAAATTAAGCACGGCGGTCATTTCCGATGGAGTTGTTTCCCTGGGAGAATCGGCTTTTGTAAACTGTAATATGCTGTCATCGGTGACTCTTTCTTCAACGCTGACTGCCATCAGTAAAAATACCTTTTATGGTTGCAGCGAATTAACTTCTGTTACAATCCCTTCGTCGGTCATTTCAATCGGAAGCAACGCTTTTAGTTATTGCAAAAAGTTAAGCTCAGTTACCATCCCTGAATCGGTTACCTCCATAGGAGAAGCCGCATTCTCATACAGTGCAATCACCGCAGTTACGATTCCTGCATCGGTTAAAACCATTGAAAAAGAAACATTTAGTCATTGTCAGTATTTAAGTTCCGTCGTTTTTCCCGAAGGGCTTACCGCTATTGGTGAATCTGCTTTCTTTTATTGCACTAGCCTGGGTTCAGTGATCCTCCCTTCGTCGCTTATTTCAATCGGCGAAAGTGCCTTTCGAATGTGTGAAAAGATAACTGCAATGGCCATTCCTGAAGGGGTAACTACCATCGGAGGGTCGGCTTTCACTTATTGCCGCAGCCTGAGTTCATTGACCATCCCTTCCTCTGTTACTTCCATCGAGAACAATGCTTTTAGTTACAACAATGCATTGGTCTCTATCACGGCAGGATTTAGTGTGCCCCTTGATTTAACCTTTTCCAACGAAGTCTTTTATGGTATCAATAAGGCAACCTGCAAGTTATATGTTCCTTACGACACCAAAAGTATGTATGCTGCCGCCTTCCAGTGGAAAGATTTTACAAATATCATTGAGAGCCCCGTGGTCTTTAAACTTTCAACCAATAGTGTATCCTTGTCTGCTGAAGATGGAAGTCAGGTTTCAGTGGAAATTACTGCAAACATTGCCTGGACTGCCGCCTACAATCAAAGCTGGTTGACAGTCAATCCACCTTCAGGGAAGGACAATGACATGTTGGTAATAACAGCAGCAGCCAACCCATCGAATGCTTTCAGAACAGGACAAATAACGATTTCCATCAATGGAATCCCTTCACAAACCATTTCAGTCCTTCAGGAGGCAAAAGGCATTGCAATCACTGTCACACCGGGTAGCTTATCCTCCCTTCTAACGGATGACCAAAAGAATACAATCACCAAACTCATACTCTCAGGCAGCATGGATGCCCGTGACTTTAAAACCATGAGGGACCAGATGCCAAACCTCGAAATAATTGACCTTAGGGATGTCCAGATTGAAGCCTATACCGGAGAAGGAGGAACAGAATGGAATACGGTGGCCTATCCGAAGAATGAAATTCCAATATATGCTTTTTTTGACCGTGTTTATTACAAGGGAAAGGCACGCCTGGCTTCCTTCATTTGTCCATCATCGGCCACCTCGGTTGGTCACTCAGCGTTTTTTGGATGTAACGCCTTGACTTCGGTGGTGCTTGCTCCTTCCATTATTTCAATTGGAAATGATGCATTTACAGATTGCTGGAAATTAAATGCAGTCATCCTCCCCGATGGGCTGCAGACCATAGGAGCTGCGGCTTTTAAATATTGCAGATCGTTGGGTGCTGTGACCATTCCTGGATCCCTTCAATCAATGGGAAATAATGCGTTTAGCGGCTGTTCGAATTTAACCACGTTGGTTTTTTCAGAAGGGGCTTCCGCTGTCGGTGAATATGCATTCTACCAATGTACCAATTTAACGGCGGTGACTTTTCCTTCATCGGTCCCCTCCATTCCAACTGGTGCTTTTATTGGCTGTGAAAAATTAAGTTCCGTAATTATTTCTCCGGGAGTTGTTTCAATCGGACAATCAGCTTTTCAATCCTGTTATGGTCTGAGCTCCGTTTCGATTCCTTCATCAATTCGTACAATCGGAGATAACGCATTTGGCGATTGTGAACAATTAGGTTCCATCACCCTGCCCGAAGGATTGACTTCATTGGGTAAATCAGCTTTTTATGGTTGTAAAAGTATGACCTCAGTTACGGTTCCATCAACGCTGGGGGTCATTGAAAATATGGTCTTTACCAGCTGTACCAGTTTATCTTCAGTCATCATTTCAAATGGGGTCACTTCGATTGGAGACTATGCTTTTCAATACTGTACCAGCCTGACCTTGGTATCAATCCCTCCGTCAGTTACCTCAATTGGAGAATTTGCCTTCAAGAGTAGCTCCCTGCAATCAATCTATGCCACCAGAAGTGTACCGGTTGATCTGCAGTTCTCATCCAATGTATTTATGGATGTAAACAAAACCACCTGCAAATTATATGTCCCCTATGGCTCAAAAGAGCTTTATGCAGCAGCAGATCAATGGAAGGACTTTATCAATATTGTTGAAGTTGAAGGTTCTTTAGTTAATCCTTCGATCATAGTTGACAAGGGCGCACCTGATCGGGTGATTGATTTGAAAACAGTTTTTAATGACGAAAGCCTGATAAGCTGTACGGTTACGTCCAACACCAATCAACAGGTAGTTAAAGCGACTATCTCAGGATCTGAATTAACATTGGATTTCTCTTCAGAATACACCGGAAATACTGAAATTCTTATTACTGCCCTCTCAATCGGGAAAGAAGTAAAATCAACTTTTAAAGTTGAAGTGAAGCTGCCGACAGGAATTAATTCTCTAGAAGCCCATCCTGTCCTTTTGGTTTATCCAAATCCAACCAAGGGCGAAGTACATGTAAAGCTGAACAGCATTCCTGCATCTGGAACAGAATTGTCCGTTTATAATGCTTCCGGAAAAGTAATTTACAAATCATTGATCACAAAAAAGGAAGAAACAATCGACCTTCAAGGAAATGCTCCCGGAGTATATTTTATTAAAATAGGTAAAAAGGCCAACGAGAAAATTATAGTACTATGAAGAAAATATGCGCGCTTTTTATTCTGATTGTCATATTTGTGAATTCCAATGCGCAATGGAAACCATTGCCGGGTCCGTATGCCAAGTCGGAATATCTGGGAATGGACTTTAGCGAACTTATAGTTAACGGCGACTTATTGTACTCGATCATTAACAATCTGGTATATATATCCTATAACAAAGGGGAAAGCTGGATGTATGCTTCGGGAGAAGAAACTATCCCTGCCTTCAGGATTGCATGTTTAGACTCAAACTTATATGTTGGAAGAGCCGGACATGGTATCTTTTTGTCGAAAAACTTTGGCTCCACTTATCAATCGATAAACAGCAATCTGCCCGAAAAACCCTCTGTTAGGGCCATTCTTGCTACTGACAGTGTGTTGGTGGCTGCCATCCAACTTGAAACTCCCGTTTGGACGAATGAATTGTATATTTCTGACAATGAAGGCAAAAGCTGGACAGCATCAACCGGACTTTCCGGAACAATTGTATATTGCCTGACATCAGACGGCACTGACTTATATGCCGGAACGCAGTTTGGTGTATATCAATCGGTTGACAACGGTAAAAACTGGACCAATATCGGGCTTCAGGATAAGGGGATTCACTCACTTGCAGCTAAAAACAACCTGATCTTTGCATCCGAATCCAGTTCAAACAGTCCATTGAATTTCAGTCAGGATGATGGTAAAAACTGGAAAACACTGGACAAAAACAATGGTTTAACCACCAACAGTTTTAATTCATTCGCAATAACCGATGATTATATTTACGTGGCTGCCGGATGGGATGGTGCGTTTCGATCGGATGATAAAGGAGCAACGTGGAAAAAGACAATTGATAACAGCAATTTTGGTCAGATCGTAAATGTAATTGCATCAGACGGTCCCAAGGTTTATGCCGGATACCAGCATGGTTTTGCAACTTCAACCGATAATGGTTCGACCTGGCACCGCGACCTGAATACTTTTAACCTTGAAATTCGGTCTGTTGCAACCGGTGGCTCCTCTTTAATGGCTACAACAAATCAGGGAATAAATACAAGCTCAGACGATGGAATTACCTGGGACAGAATTTTCTATGACATGAATGTATTTGAAACCATTGATTCTATTGTATATATCGGGGGCGAGAATGGATTCTTCCGGTCAACAGATTTCAACAAGAATTTAATCTGGCAGAATATTTACGGGTTACCCGAGCATCCTAAATTTACGGATATTGTTGCAAGCGGAACGGCAGCTTTTGCAAGTCTGTACGGTCATGGTGTTTATTTCTCTGACGATACAGGGTGGAACTGGTCGGCAGTAAACAATGGATTAACCAGCAAAAATCTATTGGGCTTGACCATGGTTGATTCAATTGTTTTTGCAGCATCTGAAAATAAAGGGGTATTCAGATCCACTGATTTCGGATTAAACTGGGAAGCTGCAAACAATGGTTTAACAGATACAACAGTAACTTGTCTTTCGGGTTACAGAAATACCATCTATGCAGGAACCGGCAGATTGGGAATATTCAAATCTGTTGACAATGGAGACAATTGGGTTCAGATTAAAAATGAGTTTTCCAATTCTAAGATATTAAGTCTGTATTCTTATGGTTCTAACATTTTTGCAGGTGTCGAAGGGAAAGGTTTTTACATGTCGGCAAACAATGGAACCGATTGGCTTGCCTACAATACCGGAATACTGAACTACAATATTAATTCGATGGCCGAAAATGGCAGCGACCTGTTCGCAGGAACAAATGGAGGTGCAATTTGGAAAAGAGGATTGAAAGATCTGCCACTTGCACTGTCAGTCAAGACTATTAAAACAAGTGAAAGAGTTATTTGCGAAGGTTCTCCCGTTGTTCTAACGGTTCAGCCAGTTGGCGGTAATACACCTTATACCTACCAGTGGAGCAATGGCAGCCAGTCACCAACGATCACAGTGAATCCGCTGGAAACGACCACTTATGAAGTAATTGTTTCAGATGCCGGTTCATTGATGGCAAATTATGATGTGACAATTCGGGTAAAGCCAAAACCTGAAGCACCGGTTATAACAATGGATGGCGATACCCTGGTTTCAAGCTACACTACCGGAAACACCTGGATGATTGACGGCAAGATAATTACTCATGATACTACCAATCGGTTTCTATCCTATGAAAAAGGAAAATACAGCGTTATGGTAAGTGTGGATGGCTGTGTATCGGATGTTTCAAATATCATCGTTTCGGGTCTGAACAAACTTGCTTTTCCTGATAATGTTAAAATTTTCCCGAATCCGGCCAATGGCATAATCAACATTGAAACTGGTCAGACTGCGAGTAATGCTGTATTTTCAATTATTAATCTTGAAGGTCAGGTAATCCTGAGACAAAATATCGCAAAGCATAAAACATCTGTTGACATTGGACATTTACCTCGGGGAATGTATATCGTCAGACTGGAGAACAATGATTTTATATCGGTTAAAAAGATCTTGATAGAATAAGTATCTGACGGGATTTCAAGGAAGGGAGCTGTCTCAAAAGCGACGATTTCAGGATCAATGACGCTGATCGGTTAAAAGTAATTCGCAATTTCAGAACTTGTCAGTGTTTTTCTGGAATCGACTATTGATAAACGTATGAGTTAAGCAGATTTTCATATATTTGGAAAAATAAAAGAAACTGAAATCGCCTGTACTATCCTTAAAATCCAAAACCGATGAAAGACCACGAACCGGAAGAATTTGAAGACGAACTTGAACGTTTGAGACAGGAAAATGAGATTAAACGGATGAAACTTCGGCTTGAATATGGAGCTGATTTCCCCATCGAATCGCCAAATGCCGATTTGCATCCGGAGGTGGAAAGCCAGTTTCTGGACAATGTCTTGGATTTTGAAAAGGCGTTCCATAATTCGGAACGCATCATGATTTACGATTTCATTGGGAAACCGGAATTCAGGAAAAGCGAAACCATTCCCGACGATGAAATCAGTGCCGAACTGGATCAAATCATCAAGCTGCTAAATCAGAACCAGATAGATTTGGATACCCTTTGCGAGGTGGACGACCGGGAATTATACCGGTTTATTACCGATGAACTGTTTTATTCTGAAACCGACAATATAAAGATGGAAGGTTGGATCAGCCATTTCACCTATGAAGAATTTCACCCGAACCATGAATACGACCTCAGAAACGGTTGTACCGATTTTTTTACATCATTCTTAGACAAGGAATCAGACTTTTACACCAACAATCTGACCAAAGAGGCACAAGAAAACAAGTGGTTTGATAATTTCCGGCAGGCTTTCAAATCGTTCATGCTCAGCAAACTTGAAATCACCGATATTCAATTTGATGATCTAAACGCTAAAGTGCAATTCGACATTGATTTTTCAGGAATTATTGAAGGCAGCAACGAAACTGAAATATTTTCAGGTGCGGGAGAAATGAATTTTCTGAAACAATGGGATTACTGGTGTATTCAGGAAGTAAAATTGCCATCAAATCAAAACTAAATATTATTCACTTAATCAGAACCAAAAACAATGAACCAACCAACAAAATTCATCCAAAATTTCAGCCGGTCATTTATCCTGATGACCTTTTTCGCACTGGTATTTACGTTTTCAGCGATTGCCGCTTCAAGGGATTTTTACCAGATTCAGGTTTTCCGGTTAACAGGAAAAGTTCAGCAACAAAAAGTTGAGAATTTTCTGAAAAGCGCCTATTTGCCAGCACTTCACAAGGCAGGAATTCAAAAGGTGGGCGTATTTAAACCCATCGAAAGCGACACCACATCAGAAAAACGTGTTTATGTCTGGATTCCTTTCAAGTCGCTT
>Ga0208968_1001169_pt1 | contig 14555 bp, 9 predicted proteins | sample RifOxyA3_FD_184031 | JGI IMG/M metagenome (GOLD analysis project Ga0208968, IMG submission 184031) | Groundwater microbial communities from Rifle, Colorado - Rifle Oxygen_injection A3 (SPAdes) | ecosystem: Environmental > Aquatic > Deep subsurface > Groundwater | place: Rifle, Colorado, United...
GGAGGATTGTGACGGCTGCGGGGTCTGCATCCCGGCCTGCCCTGCAAATGCCATAGATGAGGCCAACCGTTACGCCGTCCGGCCCGAGCGCTGCATGTATTGCTGCGCCTGCATCAAGGCCTGCCCTCCAGGGGCCAGAATCATGAAAGAGGGCTTCCTGAAAGGCATTGCAAAGATGCTGAGCGAGAACTGCTCGGTCAGAAAAGAGCCTCAGGTTTTTACTGTTTTAGGGTAAAGATTTCACTTAATCTGTCAAGAAGTTTACCTGAAACCCATGGAAGGTTTTCAGGGCCTCTTACAGATATCTTTCACAAGATGTTCCGGAAGGGTTATTGTCCGGGGTTTCCAGTTCGGATCAAGGGCCTGCATCCCTTTGATGAAGTCTTCCGATTGATTTAAAAGCTGGGCTGCCGTGACAATCAACAGTTCAACCGCTTCTGCATCCAGGGCCAGGCTTGTGGGAAGTTCCTGAAGATAACGGCGGACGCATGGGTCCTTCACCCGTTCAAAGGAGAGTTCACTAAAACTGAAATTCGTCCCTATGGGATTCTTAACCGGCGTCGCTTCCGGGCATTTTTCATGGAGAACGGTATTGCAGGCATCCACTGTGTCGGACAATTGCTTCATATAGCTGAAATGGTTGTCGGTCATGTCCACGCTGTCCAGGGAAACATCATCCATGGGCCCGCCGGTGACCACCCCCAGCACTGCTTTTATGCCGGGCGGGTCGCTTTTTTTATCCCAGTCATGGTGTTTGGTGGTTTTGGCATTCACGGCAATGATCATAAGGGTTTTCAGTTTTTTCAGATTGGCCTGTTTCAGGATGCTCCAAGCGGAATCCGTTGTGGTAACCGCATCAAAAGGTCCGCGAAGACCCAGATTGTCCGAAAGACCGCCATCCAGAAGATGGCAGAATTCCCGTTCCTTGTCCCGGTAGGACATCGCAGCCAGGGCATCAAAATAGCGGCGGTCAGGGTTGGCCGATAGGGACAGAGCAGGGTCTATCCAACCCGGCAGAGGCCCGCAGCCTTTCTGATGATAATTGTTCAGGGTCAGGGGGGCAAAGGCCACGGGGAAATTGGAGGAAGCCGCTACTCCTTTTGCAATGGAGACGGTTGAGAGATCAGAGCAGAGAAGGTCAAACTGATCCTGGGTGAATTCAAATCGGTGGGTAATGGAAATGTCCGTGGCATTCAGGACCAGGAACGGGGTGTTGCCCTTTGGCTTTGAAACAAGATCGCCAAAGGTTTTGCCCTGGAATAGGGTTTCATTATAATATTCTTCGGCCAGATCGATCCGGGAAAAATCTTTGGACGCCAGGCGGAACCAGTTTTGAGGACGGAATAACAAACCGATCAGATCCTTTTCAATATTCCGGTGAAGGACCTGCTTTGGAAACTCATCGAAAAATCGGTCCGGGAAAAGGGTGTAATAGGCCGATGTAAAACTTCCTCCGGATACGGAGGAAATGATTTCCACATCATCGAGAAGCTGTCTTTTTTTTCCTTCCCGTGTTGTGTATTCAATGGTTTTCAGTTCTTTTAACAGGCCATAGGAAAATGCCGCCGCCCGTGTGCCGCCGCCGGAAAAGGCAAGGATCACAAAGGGTTTGTCAGGGCTTGGCATGGGCCGGACAACGCCATACCGGTACCCTGAAGAAGGATCAATATTCTTCAGGGCAGGATTGACGGCATAGTGGGAACAGCCGGTCAGGGTTAGAACGGCCCATAACACGATTTTAAAACGTAGTGTCAGACACATGTGAATATCACCTCCATGGGGAAAATCGGATTGGTATGTTCTATTCTGATTCGTTGAGCCGGTTCCCCGCAGATTTTCCCGTCAAGGCAGTCCATACTAATATCATGAACCCCTGTATTGCATTGGAAAATCTTTGGATCTGTGCCGTCCATGCTCTCTCCCTGGAAAATGCCGTCAATGAAAACATTTCCTTTTCCAGGGCAGATAATTTTGAAAAATTCCAAAGTTTTTTCCTTTCATAACGATTGAAAGTTTAAGTCGTTGCCATGTCCTGAAAAAAGAAGAGCCGAATTTTCCATCAGCGATCCATGAAGAGTAGAAAAGTCTCCAGTAATTTGAAGAATAATCTACACAATCAAAAGATAATTCTCAACTAAAATTTTAATTTTACAGCTTGTTTTTTTCATAAATTCAAATCATTATAGGTTTCATCGCATTTCTTTTCCGGGTGGCATAAAATTTGATTGTATCTTAGTTAAAAGCCGATTCTGTTTGGCTTTTTATGAATTTAACATAAGGATTCGTGGCCCATGCGACCTAAAACACTACAACAGCGCATCATCATCTTTATTCTGATACCTGTATTTTTTATTTTGGCCGGAATGGGATGGATCAGTTATTTATATACCCGCAATGCCGTCATAAAACAATGGAGCGAAACCGCCATTGCAAAACTTCAAAGATCAGCCCATATGATTGACATGCGGCTCGGCAAACCCAAAGATTTGCTTCTGATGTTAAAAGACAGCTATAACCAGGATCAGAGCCTGATGATTCAAACTTTTATTATCGAGCAATTACGAAAAACGGAAGGGGTTGTTGAAGTCAATCATAAACTAATCGAAAATTTCAATATGAAACCAAATCCTCCCGGAATGCATGGAATGGTTAAGAGCAATTCCATGCATGTTGACCGGATGGAAAATTTTCAATTGTCATTGCCCCGGTATAATGCGGCACTCAGTGGAGAAACCATATCTTTATCAACGGATTACATTGATGAAAATGGTAAAAAGACGGGACAGATAGAAGTGGTCATCTCTTTCCAGGATCTGATTGAGCAGATCAGCAAAACAACTTGGTGGAAAAGTGAAAACGCCTTTCTCATTGATAATGAAGGGAATATTCTTATCGGAACCCAGTTGTCCAGAGACGCCTATGATCCTGAAAAACCCGTCAAATTCGGCCGGACAGATCCTTTGGAAAAAGAAACAATGGCGGCATTAAAACAAAATCCTTACGGCACCCTCTTTGGCCCCGGTCATCCGCCGGATGAGATCAGCGGGTACTATCATCTGAATGAAGCGCCGTGGAGCCTTGTTCTCATTTCTCCAGGCCGGCAGGTATTAAAGTCTATTTTAAATTTCCGGTTATATTATTTTGTTGTTGGATTTCTGTCTATTCTTGGTGTCATTCTATTTATTCGTGTGTCGATATCCGGTACAACCGCGGCCATCAAAAAAGTGTCCGAAGCTGCGAATGACCTTGCCAATGGGTTTTTTACCGAACCGCTTCCGGTTCTTTCAGGGGATGAGGTCGGTATGTTGACCGGCAATTTTAATAAAATGACAAAGCAGCTAAAAGAAAGAATGGAGCTGAAAGAAGCGATAAATCTGGCCATGGAAGTGCAGCAGAGTCTGTTGCCGCCTGCTCATTTTTCATACGGGAATATTGAAATCAGCGGTTGTTCCGTCTATTGTGATGAGACCGGCGGGGACTATTTCGATATCATCGAGTTTCCGGAAGATGAGGGAAAAATCTGTGTGGTTGTTGGCGATGTTGTCGGACATGGCATCGGAGCCGCTCTTTTGATGGCGACAACCCGTGCGCTATTGCGGAGCCGGGTCACGCAAAAAGGCTCTCTGTCCCAGATCATGAATGATGTGAATAAGCTGCTTTGCATGGATGTCCGGGACACGGGCCGGTTTGTGACATTATTTCTCTTAATGGTTGATGTAAAAAAAGGTGAGGTCCAATGGGTTCGCGCCGGTCATGAACCTGCAATGATGTATAATCCGGAACAGGATAAAATTATAGAACTCAAAGGCAAGGGAATCGTTCTGGGGTTAGACAGACGCTGGGATTATACCCAAACTGTTTATGGTCCTGTTCCAAAAGGAACCGTGATCTTAATCAGCACCGACGGTGCCTGGGAGGTTGAAAACGACTCTGGTAAAAGGTTGGGGAAAAAAAGAGTGGAAGAAGTCCTTCAACAATCTGTTTCGCTTTCGCCGGCAAAAATTGTAGAATCAATTGTCTCTGAAACCAGACAATTCCGAGGTGAGGTCCGTCAGAATGATGATATCACTCTCTTGGTCCTGAAATTTCGGGAGAACCCGTTATGAATTTAGAAAAAGAATCAAAAATTTTCATTATTGTCACTATCACTTTGGCCATTTCCATCTTCCACTTTACTGCTCCCAGCCGGATGGGGATTCATACGATCCACCGGGAGCTTTTTTTTATCCCCATTATTCTCTCTTGTTTCTGGTTCGGCTTAAAACCCGGACTGATTACAGTCGGAGCAGTAAGCATACTATATGTTTCCCAATTTTTTTTCGGAGCGGAGCATGAAATGCTGTTTGCTCCGACTTTTTTTCAGATAGCTACTTTTTTCCTTATCACCATCATTCTTGGCGTGTTGGTGAACCATAATGAAAAATATCAGGAAGATAATATCAGGAAGAGAGAATTGGCCGCCTTAGGAAATGCAGCATTAAATATTGGTAAGGAAATTCAGGATGTCCTGGCGGCATTAAAAATGGAATTCGCTAAATTAGAAAATGATTCACCGGGAAAAGATGAAATTGAAGAGGGGTTTAACCGGCTCGATCATCTTGTCAAGATCCTTGCCTCTTTTGTCTCCAAGGACAATAGTGAGAGGGTTGACCTGGATATCAACGCCTTGATTAAAGATCAGGTTTTGATATTAAAGGAAAAAACCGGTTCCACAGGCATTTCAATTCAAACAGCCTTAGATGAAAAGGGGTGCCCTTCCAAAATATCTGAAGAATCAATCAAAAAATTAATAAAAGATCTGTTGGTTAACGCGATTGAAGCCTCACCCAATGGAGGAAAGATTTTTATCCGCACAAACCATAAGCCGACATATAATATTTTGGAGGTTGAAGATGAGGGGACAGGGATTAAACCGGAGCACCTGAAAAGAATCTTCGACCCTTTTTTTACCACCAAAGAAGGCAGCCATGGTTTATCCTTAGCCTCTGATTATAAATTCATCAAAAGTTGCGGCGGGGAGATAAAAGTCTCTTCAACTCCTGGAGAAGGGGCTTGTTTTAAGGTTAAAATTCCCATTGATGACCCAGTCAGGCCCGTAAGCCGTTTAAATCAAATCTCTGATTGGAATCCAGGCAATGGATCAAAAGCAGAATAATCTACACTGGTTTGAAGAATAGTCTACACAATCAAAAGATAATTCTTAACTAAAATTTTAATTTTACTGCTTGTTTCTTTTGTAAATTCATATCATTATAGGATTTACTTCGCCTCTTTTCCCAATGGCATAAAATTTGATTGTATCTGTGGTTAAAAGCCGGCCCTGTTTGGCTTTTTATGAATTTAACATAAGGATTCGCGGCCATGAATTTAAACCGTTCCCTATCCGGATATTTGAAAGCCTTTGTTCTGCTGTCCCTTATGATCCATCCGGGTCCAGCTTTTCCCGATGAAAAGCCCATGGACCTGCTGGAGCAACGCCTTAAAACCGGACCCGGGCTTCCGGATCTCATGGCCTATGCCTATGAAGCAAGCCCCATGATCAAGGCGGGCCGGGCTGCCTGGCAGGCAACCCTGGAACGGTACCGGGTGGATACGGCCTATCCCGACCCCATGCTTCTGGTGACCTACTGGCCCCAGTCCATGGCAGATGACCTGGACGTGAAGAAATATGAGGTCATGCTTTCCCAGACCCTCCCTTTTCCCGGGAAGCTTTCAGCCGCGGGCGAGGCCACCAAGGCCGAAGCCGCGGTTAACCGTCTGGATCTGGACCGCACCGTTCGGGAGGTCGTCATTTCTATCCGGGAATCCTTTCATGAACTCGCTTATATCCGGGAAGCCTTAAGAATTGCGAAAAACAACCAGGCCCTTCTGGAACAGATCCGGGCCATCAGCGAAACCGCCTATGCCGGGAACCGGTCCGCCCTGATCGATGTCATGAAGGCCCAGTCCCAGTCGGCCCAGAGCGGCTATGACGAACTTCTGCTGAAGGAACTGGAGCATACGGAAACCACAAGGCTCAACAGCCTGCTGAACCGGGACCGAGATGCATCCATAGGACCCCTGGCCAATGAATTTCAAAAACCGGTGGTGTTTTCTTTGGATGATATTTTTACCCTGGCGGAAAAAAACCGTGAAGAAATCCGGATGGCCGGGGAAGAGGTCAGAAAAACAGAGGCCGAGGCCAGGGTGGCCCGGTTTGAAACCCTGCCGGAATTCACCCTGGGCCTGCTCTATGAAGAGGCCATAGAACAGGACATGGAAAGGACGGTCCGGGATGAAAGTTACGGGGTCCAGTTCGGCATGAGCCTGCCCATCCGGCTGGAGAAAAATTCCGGCCGGACCGGGGCGGCAAAGGCCAGGGTGGAAAAAGCTAAATCCCTGGCAGCCAATACTGTCAATGAAACCCGGTCCCTGGTCCGGGAAAATTATTTTCGCCTGCAGAATGCCGAGCGTCTGGTTTCCCTGTATCGGGATAAGCTGGTGCCTGAGGCGGCCAAATCCGTGGAAACGGCCAATGTCTGGAACCGCCAGGGGCAGGGCAGCATCACCGATTACCTCGAGACCCAGTCGGTCTGGTATAATTTCCAACTGGCCCTGGCCAGGGCCGGGGCCGATTACGGCAAATACCTGGCCCGGCTGGAGGGGCTGGCCGGGCAGAGCCTGACGGTCAGGGATGCGCCTCAGACCAAGGAGCAGCCATGAGAAACCTGGTTAGCGTTATACTCGGTACAAGTGCGATGCTGCTCGGTTCCTGCACCGGACACCGGGATGTGGTAAAGGAAATGGAAGCCTACAACCCCCCGGCCGTTTACCAGGCTGTGAAAGTCGCCCCCGACTCCCAAACGCCCCCCTCCCCCGGCGACAAGGCCTTTGAAGCCCAGAAAGAAAAACTGGAAGAAATGCGGAAAGATTGGGAAAAGGCCCTTTCCTCTCCATTGCCGGAAACCTCTTTTTTCACCCCAGACCCGGAACGGGTCAGGGCGATTTCCCCGGCCTTTACCGATGATGGGGCAGCCGCAAATTTGCTGTCCCACGGCTTTTCCCTGGAAGACCTTGAAATCCTTGTTTTGCACAGAAACCCCATGATCCGGAATGCTGAAAAAACAGTGCGGGCCACCCTGGAAGCTTACAGCCAGGCATCGGTCCTGGACGATATCATCCGGAGCTATTCCGCCTATAACGCCGGTATCATGACGGGCGTGGGCAATATGGAAGACATGGAATCCATTTACCGGAAATTTCCCTTTCCCGGAATCCTTGCCCTGAAAGGGGAGATTGTCCGCCAGGAAGTCAAGATCGCCCTATCGGATCTTGAGATCACAAAGCGCACTATCCTTACCGACGCCGGAAAGAATTACTGGGAACTGGCCTACAACAGCCGGGCAAAAGAGATTGCCCGCCGGACCTTAAACCTCCTGGAAGACCTTGAATCTTCCGTTACCCGTCAATATGAAACCGGCCGGGCCAAAATTCCTGAACTGACACGGGTGAAAATTCAGAAAGAAAAAATGAGGGTGGAACTTCTGACGATTTTTGAACAAGGGCTGAACATTGAAAAAAGGCTCAAATCCCTTCTTCTGATGCCGGCTTCCGCCAAAATCGACACCCCGGCAGGAGGGGATGGAGCCGGGCTTCCTCCGGACCTGGCGGGTTTGATCGAAGCCGCTCTAAAGCACCGCCAGGAACTGGAAAAAATACGGGCCATGATCCTGAGGATGGAATTCATGATTGAAATGGCGGAAACCGAGATTTATCCCGGCGCCGTCCCGAACCTGGCCCTGACCGAAAACCGGGCCGTTACCGGGTCCGGAACCATGAAAACGGAAGAGCCTTTTGCCGTAAGCCCTTCCGCCGCCATGGGCTCGGGCCTGCCCAGGATGCCCTGGACCGGATTGTCCGAGGCCTATCTGCGGGAAACCCGGCAACGGCTTTTGGCCCTGAAGGAAGAACTCAAGGCAAAGGAGGCAGAGACGGCAGCCGATGTCCGGGAGGCATGGTTCACCCTGGATCAGGCGGGGCGGGAGGCCGAAGTTTACAAAAATGAGATCGACTCCCTGTCCTGGCTGAATTTTTCCGTGTCGTCCAAGGCCTATGAAACCGGGTCGGTTCCTTTTTCCGAAACCATGGATGCGGTTCTCCTGATGTTTGAAACAAGTCTGATGACGGAGAGAAAAAAGGCCGATGTTTTCATTGCCCTGGCCAATCTTGAACAGACCGTCGGCATATCAAAGCCGGGCCGATCAAACGAAAAGGAGGGCGCCCATGCCCCATAGCATATTCAACAGCAAAGGCATTTCAGGATTCAGGACGGTTTTGATGCTTTTCAGTCTAACTCTTGTCCTGGGGCTGGGTCTTTTTTTTATGAAGGACCGCTGGTCACCCGGTGAAAGCGGAGAAACGGCTCATGGAGACCATGCCGCCCTGGAGACGGCCGCCCCCAAATCCGATCTGGAGCAGGAAGCCGAAGACTTTTTTGATGAAACGCCTGAAGAAAATAAAGCACCCGGATCTGACTCGAAAGCGGAGCGGAAAATTATTTTTTACCGGAATCCCATGGACCCGGCCATTTCTTCTCCTGTCCCGGCCAAGGACGAAATGGGCATGGATTATATCCCGGTCTATGAGGATGAGGCCCAGGGCGGATCAAACACCGGCATCACCGGCATGGCCCCGGTGATGATGGACCGGCAGGGCATTGACCTCTCCGGCGTCATCACCGCACCGGCTGTCTTGACAGTCTTTGTCAAAAGTATCCGGACCGTGGGCCGGGTCCTTCCCGATGAGACCCGTGTTCACCGGGTTCAGACCCGGGTTTCCGGATGGGTTGAAGAACTCTTTGTCAATTACAAAGGCCGGATGGTAACCAAGGGAACCCCGCTTTTGTCCATCTATTCCCCGGAACTGGTATCCGGCCAGGAGGAATTTCTCGGGGCCCTGGAAGCCCATGGAAATATGAAGGCTTCCGGCCCGGCAGAGAAAAAATATATCCGGACCCTGCTGGATGCGGCCGGGAAACGGCTGCGGCTCTTTGACGTGCCGGAAACCTTTATCAAGGAACTGGAGCGGACCAGAACGGTTCAGCGGCGCATCACCCTTGAAGCCCCGGTTTCCGGGTTTGTCACCGGAAAAGAGGTGTTCAGCGGGCAGCGGGTGGAACCGGGAATGGAACTTTTGACCATCACGGATTTTTCCCGGGTCTGGGTGGAGGCGGATTTTTACGAATATGAGGCTGGGGAAATACGGACAGGGCAGGCGGCCGAGCTTTTTTCATCCTATGATCCCGGTCTTTCATTAGAGGGCCGGGTGACCTATATTTATCCCTATCTGGACCCGGAAAGCCGGACCCTGAGGGCCAGGATGGAATTTTCCAATGAGGGCCTGCACCTGAAACCGGGGATGTTTGTGGATGTCCGACTGGATCTGGACCTGGGGGAGTCTGTGGTGATTCCGGATTCGGCCGTCATGTATTCCGGGCTTCGCAAAATCGTCTTTGTCAATACGGAAGGCGGGCGGTTTGAGCCCAGGGAGGTCATGACCGGAGCCGGGAGCAACGGACAGGTCCAGGTTCTCTCCGGTGTTTCAGCCGGGGAGCATGTGGCAATCAAGGCCAATTTCCTCCTGGATTCGGAATCCCGGCTCCAGGCCATCATCCAGGGTGCGGTAAAAAAGGCAGAGCCCGACGGAGACACAAATGATTAAACGGATCATTGAATTCTGCGCCCTCAACCGCTGGCTGGTCATTCTTGCGACCCTTGTGATCGGTGCGGTCTCGGTCTATATCCTGAAGAACATCCGGCTGGATGCCCTTCCGGACCTGTCCGACACCCAGGTCATTATTTTTTCCCGGTGGGACCGGTCCCCGGATATCATTGAGGACCAGGTGACCTACCCCATTGTCACCTCTTTGCTGGGAGCGCCGGAGGTCAAGGCCATCCGGGGATTTTCAGACTTCGGCTTTTCCTATGTCTATGTCATTTTCAAGGACGGGACCGATCTTTACTGGGCCCGGTCACGGGTACTCGAATACCTGTCCAAGATCCAGCCCAGGCTGCCGGAAGGGGTCCGGACCGAGCTGGGGCCCGATGCCACAGGTGTGGGCTGGGTTTTCCAGTATGCCCTGAAAGATGAATCCCATACCCATTCCCTGGATGAGCTTCGATCCTACCAGGACTGGACCCTGCGCTATGCCGTCCAGTCGGTTCCGGGTGTGGCCGAGGTGGCCTCCATCGGGGGATTTGTAAAACAATACCAGATCACCGTGGACCCGAACCGGCTGTCGGCCTATAAGCTTCCCCTGGACCAGGTGGTGGAGGCGGTCAGGGAATCCAACAATGAAACCGGCGGCCGGGTTCTGGAGCTCAGCGGGACCGAGTACATGGTCCGGGGCCGGGGCTACAGCAAAAGCACCGGCGATTTTGAAAGCATTGTGGTCAAGGTTGAGGACGGGGTCCCGGTGCTGCTCAAAGACATCGCTCGGGTGGAACTGGGACCTGAAATCCGGCGCGGGGTGTCGGACCTGGACGGGACCGGCGACGCTGTGGGCGGGATCGTTATCATGCGGCACGGAGAAAACGCCCTGAACGTCATCAACCGGGTCAAGGCAAAATTTGAGGAGATGAAGCCGTCTCTGCCTGAAGGTGTCAGGATCATCACCACCTATGACCGGTCCGACCTGATTCTCCGGGCCCTGGACACCCTGCGCCATGAACTCATCCTTGAAATGATCATTGTCTCCCTGGTGATCCTGATTTTTCTATGGCATATCCCCTCGGCCATTGTTCCCATCATCACCATCCCGGTGTCGGTCCTGTTTTCCTTTATCCCTCTCTATTTCATGGGGGTGACGGTCAATATCATGTCCCTGGCCGGGATTGCCATTTCCATCGGGGTCCTGGTGGACGGGGCCATTGTGGAGGTGGAAAACGCCTACAACAAGCTCTATCACTGGCAGGCCGAGGGAAGACAGGGGGATTTTCACAGGGTCCGCCTGGAAGCTTTGAAAGAGGTCGGCCCCTCGGTCTTTTTTTCACTTCTGATCATTGCCGTGGCCTTTGTTCCGGTCTTTGCCCTGGTGGATCAGGAAGGACGGCTTTTCCGGCCCCTGGCCTTTTCAAAAAACCTGGCCATGGCCATTGCCGCCCTCCTGGCCATTTCCCTGGACCCGGCCCTGAGGATGATGTTCGCCCGCATGGACCCCTTCCGTTTTAAGCCCCTGTGGCTGTCCAGCCTAGCTTCCGCCACCCTGGTGGGGACCTATTACGCCGAGGAAAAACATCCCATCAGCCGGGCTATTTTCAAGGTCTATGAACCGGCCTGCCGCTTTGTATTAAAATATCCCAAACAGGTGATCCTGGCGTCCTTTGCCCTGGTGGCCTTCAGCATCCCCGCCTATCTGAAACTGGGCTCGGAATTCATGCCGCCCCTGCGGGAGGGAACCCTGCTCTTCATGCCCACCACCCTTCCGGGGCTGTCCGTGGCGGAAGCCCAACGTATCCTTCAAATCCAGGACCGGATACTCAAATCCTTTCCCGAAGTGGAACGGGTTTTCGGCAAATCCGGCCGGGCAGACACCTCCACGGACCCGGCGCCTTTTTCCATGATGGAAACCACCATCGTCTTAAAACCGGAGAGCGAGTGGCGGTCCAAGGACCGGTTTTATTCCGCCTGGGCCCCGGATTGGCTGAAAGCGGTTTTCCGCACGGTGGCGCCGGATCATATTTCCTATGAAGAACTCCTGGCGGAAATGGATACAAGGTTGGAGATCCCGGGGGTCACCAGCCGGGGGGCCATGACCATGCCCATCAAGGCCAGGATCGATATGCTGTCCACGGGCATCCGGAGCCCGGTGGGCATCAAGATTTTCGGAGCGGATTTAAAAGAGATCGAAGACATCGGGAAACAGCTTGAAATCATCATCAATACCATTCCCGGAACCCGCAGTGTTTTTGCCGAGCGGACCGCAGGCGGGTATTTCCTGGATTTTGAACCCCGCCGGGATCAGCTTGCCCGGTACGGCCTGACCATCGGCGGTCTCCAAAGGGTCATCTCAACGGCCGTGGGCGGTGAAAACATCACCACCACCGTCGAAGGCCGGGAGCGCTACCCTGTCAATCTTCGCTACCCCAGGGAACTGAGGGACAATATCGAGCAGCTCCGGCGGATCCTGGTGCCTACGGCTGCGGGGGCCCAGGTTCCCCTGGAACAACTGGCCGATATCAACATGATCCAGGGGCCGTCCATGCTCAGGGATGAGAACGGGTTTCTGTCCGGCTATGTCTTTGTCTATATGACGGGAAGGGATATCGGCGGATATGTGGAAGAGGCCAAGAAAGCGGTGGCAGACCGGCTCATCCTTCCCACGGGCTATTCCCTTCAATGGAGCGGCCAGTATGAGAATATGATCCGGGTCAAAGAGCGGATGAAAATCCTGATCCCCATTACCCTGGTTCTCATCTTTACTCTTTTGTACGCCAACACCCGGTCGGTTTTCAAATCCTGCCTGGTCATGCTGGCGGTGCCCTTTTCCGCCATCGGCGCCATCTGGCTCTTTTATTTTCTGGATTATAACGTCTCCATTGCCGCCTGGGTCGGCATGATCGCCCTCCTGGGGCTGGATGCGGAAACCGGGGTATTCATGCTCCTTTTCCTGGAATTGTCCTATGATGACGCCAAAAAGAGAAACCGGCTCAGGAATGTCTTGGAACTGGATGAGGCCATTGTTCACGGGGCCGTGAAGCGGGCCAGGCCCAAGATGATGACGGTGTGCGCCGCCTTTATGGGGCTTTTGCCCATCATGTGGTCCACCTCGGCCGGGTCCGATGTGATGAAACGCATCGCCGCTCCCATGATCGGCGGGCTTCTGACCTCATTTATCCTGGAACTCCTGGTATACCCGGCTGTTTTTAAACTGTGGAAAAAAAGAACGAATCAATTATAAAACCAAACACCTTAAGGAGGAAACATGAACACCATTTTTAAAAAAATAAATCTAATGGCGGCCCTTATCCTTTTAACGGCCCTGATGCATCCGGCCATTGCCCAGGATCAGCCGGGCAAAGGACTCTTGATCGCTGAAAAAACCCTGGAAGGATACACCCTCCAATACCGTCTGCTGAACCTGGAAGAACGGAAGGAGCTGATGAAGGGCATGGAAGGCATGAAAATGCACGGCATGAGCGACAGCCCGGACGTAACCCATCATCTTGTGGTTTATGTCAGAGGGGCGGACGGCAAACCCGTCACCGGGAAAATCGGCTTTAATATCACAAACCCCGACGGGACGCCCTTTAAGACCCTGACCATGGGCATGCAGGGCGGCTACGGCGCCGATGTCCTGTTCAAGGCCAAAGGCATTTATAAGATCCGGATGAAAGCCGTCATTGCCGGCAAAACCATTGATGACGAGATCGTTTATGAAGCGAAATAATAAAAAAGTCTCAGGAAGGTGGGCTGCTTAAGGTTATCCTTGACAGCTCCCTGGTTTATCATATATTAAAGAGTCCTTTATCAAAAGCATGAGAGGTTTTTATGGTTCTGAAATTCATGGATATTGTGTCAATCGTTGCCGACAAGGGGACTAACCTGTCGATAGCGGATTGATCATCGTTCTGCCCAACAGCTCCAAAAAAGCGTTCTGGTTTTAAAGACGGATTTTTTCTGTCTCTTCCCCCGCAGATCTCTGATTGAGAATCTATCCTTATAGTTGCCCCCTTTTGTCGGCAACGCCGCCTGTATCAAAATATACAAAAACGATCAACGCACCGGTGGGGCGTACGCCCTGCCTTGTGCGGTTTCATACGCCGGCAAAAACCGGTAAAATGACAGGTAAAAAACAGGCAGGATTCAACCATGAACATCGGACAAAATATAAACAACGATACGCATCACCTTTTACAAATGGGATGGACCTCCCATTTTCAGACACAATTGGAACCGTTTTCCAACAACGGCCTTATCCCGGCCAGGGTGACCGGGGTCAGAAAAAACAGCTTTTACACCAGCGACGGGAAAAGTGAATGGCTTGCCACCCTGGCCGGAAGGCTCAAATATGATACCGGGGGCCTGTATCCGGCCACAGGGGATTGGGTCCTCATGACCGATGCCGTGATTTCCAGGGTGCTGGCACGAGAGAATGCCTTATCCAGAGGCGCTTCAGGCGAACGCAGCAAACAGGAGGCAAAGCCGCAAAAGGAGCAGGTCATTGCAACCAACCTGAATACCGTAGCCATCGTTTCCGGTCTTGACCAGGATTTTAACCTGCGCCGGATAGAGCGGTATTTGACCCTGGTTTACAACTGCGGCATAGAGCCCGTTATCATCCTGACAAAGGCGGATCTTCACCCGGACCCGGATCATTTTGCCGGTGAAGTGGAGGCTGTGGCCTTCGGCGTTCCCGTTCACCTGGTGTCGGCGTCTAACGATGCAGGCTTGGAAGCTCTTGCGCCCTATCTGAGTTTCGGCCGGACCATGGCCATGGTGGGGTCCTCCGGTGCGGGCAAATCCACCCTGGTAAACCGGCTTTACGGTAAAGCCGTACAGCCTACGGCTTCCATCAG
>Ga0208968_1001172_pt1 | contig 14545 bp, 12 predicted proteins | sample RifOxyA3_FD_184031 | JGI IMG/M metagenome (GOLD analysis project Ga0208968, IMG submission 184031) | Groundwater microbial communities from Rifle, Colorado - Rifle Oxygen_injection A3 (SPAdes) | ecosystem: Environmental > Aquatic > Deep subsurface > Groundwater | place: Rifle, Colorado, United...
CCCCAAAACCCCAAAACCCCAGAAAATAAATAAAATTTTAAATATATTTTTGAAATATTCAAAATTAAAAATTAAATTAAATTATAATTATCAAAAAATAAAAAACAAATATCATTTATTAGATGAGAAAAATTTTTGCTTTAGCTTTTTGAGCACTTCTAGCATTTATATCTTTAGTATCATTAGGCTAGATGTCTGTCAATTGTATAATAATCAGATATAAAAAAAGGACTTGTTTATCATAAAAATCCAACTACTATTTAATTATAAATAAGAAATCCTTTATTAATACGAAATAATTCCAAAAATAATCCTTCATCTTATACATAAGATATTTGGTTTAGAACATGGGATAGTTCCTCTTTTATCAGTAGTAGTTATACTGCATTAAATTCTGTATATTTTTTTTTATCAACAGTTGGCCCACTTTTGCACTCTTATATAAAAATATTAAGAATATAAACATTATCCCATCGAATTTAAATTTCTTTATAAACATAAGGTTCACCAATTCAAACTTGAAACACTTATTCTCTTTCTTGATATTCTACAACTACATACAAAAATAGAAATTTTGATTTTACATTATAAAGAAAATGGAATAATTTACTAGTTGATTATAAATAAGATTTATCAAATCCTTCAAATTCTTAAACTAATTATTTTTATAATGGATATTTACTGCCTTTAACAATAAATGGGATTAGTTTAGCAAAAAAAAAATAATCATATTTTATTACTTATATTGATTAAGTCCAAAAAAAAGGTATTATTATTTCTAATTATAGACTCTTTAGTAAAAATTTATATGATCCAAATTATCCAAATTATATAAGAAATTTAATAAGCCGATCTCCTTCTTAAATTTAATAAATAAATCTTTTAGCATATTATAAATTTGATGAAGATTCTGATTTACATTATGATTCATCAAAATATAAAAACCATTTAATTTATCAAAATTAAGCAAGAGATGCAATCAATTCTCAACCAAAAGGAATTTATAATCAATTTACTAATGATGATTAATTTTCCCATATATAAGGTTAATATTAACCAATGGATTTTATAATTAATCTTGGAAATAATCATAATTTATTAGGGCCTTTATTTCTAATTCCTACAAATATGGAAAAAAATGCTAAATTTTGTATTTAATTTTGGGCAACATTACCAGATGATAAAAACTCAGCATCTCCATATAAATTCCCGCTATTTGGAACGTATCCTCTTGATATTGGATTATCAATTTCTATAGATTATTAAATAGATAGAGTAAACAATCAAATTAATATTTAGTGACAAATGGGAAGTAATTATATGTCAAATCCAATAAATATTTTAACAAAAAATTATATTCATCCTTTAAATTGGTATCATTTATCATGTTCCTATTTTGGAAAATTTACTTGGACAAATATTCAGACTCAAAATAATAATGATATGTCTGGTGATGTTTAGTTACTTGTTTTATAAAATAAATTCAATTTTTATTAAAACCCAACCAATATAATCGCATAAAACTAAAATAATGTTATATTTCGAAAAAGTTATGGGTCTCCATTTGGAAATTATGACAAATTTGCATTAGGTAGAAGACTTCTTTCATAGAATTATTATGTAGGGTTTGTAAAATAATTGCGATTTTGGTCTACAGGAAGATCAATTGTTTAAATAATTAAATAAATGCATCATACCTTAAAATCAAGTATTCTTGGACATTTAGTTGGATATTATACACTAGGATAAAATGATTAAGTTCAATTTTATGATAAATCATTTTATTAAAAAGTATAAATAACATAATTTAAAAGTTATAATCCCTATACATGGGGATCTGCATCATCTCATATTAATTGGACATTTCCTTTTATTGATCGAACTCAAAAGCCCTATGTATATTTAGATAATAAAATTTTATGAAAATTAAATTCTCATTATGATTATCAAACTAATTTATGAATTAAAGGAAATATTTCTCTACTTTAGTTTTCGTATTTAAGTCCTTAACAATTAAAAATGAAAAATAAATTAAAATTAACTTAAAACCATAATTTATGTCCAGGTATAAGTAGGTTTTGATTAACAATATAAAGCTGGATTTATATTGATGTATATTCATCCGGATAATATACAAATAAATTATTTGTATTAAAATATGGAGCGAATTATTTATAAAGTGGTTGGAGATATAAATCCGGAGGATAATCACTTCCTTACATAATATTTATTGTTCCTCCTAATTATCCTTTACTTTCAACTAATATTTTTAGTTCAGATACATATAGTTATAATAAAGTTCTTTTAACTGGAACATATGTTACAAATCAGAAAAAAAAATGGTTTCATTTAGTATTTTCGTTTGATTATCAAAATCCAAATGGAAAATATAGAGTTTATTTGAATGGAGAGCCTTTACCATAAAATTTTATGTATATTAATAATTATAAACCAACGTCAGCAAATTTTCCAGGTTCAAAAGTAATATTATCATAATGTTAATCAACTACTTCAAATTGTTAATTATATTTTGGAAGATTCAATTATTAGGGTATTACAACTACTTAACAATACAGTACAAATTTAAATGGTTATCTTTATTAAACTAGAGTTTGGAATGCATATTCTGATTATTTAAAAATTAAAAAAAATTTTAGATTGCAACTATAAAGATATAATGATAATAAAGTAAATCCAACATTATTACATATTTTTAGATATGATTAAACAAGCAATAAACGAATTTATGATATATTGGGAATATGATAAACTTGAACATCATTATCAGATTTTAATTATTTATAAGGAACTCATATATTTAATCCAAATTCAAAAAATAATGGTAAATTAATAAGATTTATATTGGACTGTTCCTGGAGAAATGCCTTCCTTATGATATGGAAATTGATATTTTGATGGATATTAGTGTAAATGAGATATTAGATCAAAACAAATAATGAGATCAGTAAATTTATTATAAAAAAAAATTACAACAACAAAGGCATCACATGGTAATATAAATTAGGGTATACATTTTAATTTTGGCTGTATATTCAAATTTTATCATATTATTCTTGACCAGCATATACTCTTGGGTCTTCAAATAAAATAGTTGAATTACCGGGATTTTCAACTGCATATAGTTTCGATAAATGAAATAAAAAAATAGATTTAATTGTTCTTAATAATAAACAAATTAGATATGATGTTTCAAGTAAACTTAATTCATGGATTCACGTTAGTTATTCTGTTGGCCCTACAAAATGAAATGATTGGCGAAGCCCAAAAGTTATTCCTCCTAACCCAGCAACTCCAAATTGATTAAGTTCTCGTTTCTAATGTACTGTGAACTCATATATTAATTAAGATTATAATAATTTTTTTTTATCTGCACCTAATTATGATTTAAATAAAAGATAAATATTTGATTAATATTATAGTTAGTTGATGACAATAAATAGGTTAACAATTTTTCCATAGGAACATTTAATTAGATAACCAAGATTAATATTATATAAAAAAGATATTACATAATCATATCAAACTATGCATAAAAATCATTATTATTACTATTAGTTTCCTGAAGCAACTTCAAATTTGTTTTTCCTTTACTTTCCATTAAATTAAACAAACGGAACTTCATTTTTTAAAGATTTAACACAATTAACCCAAGAAGTAGATGGATCAGGTTCATTTGGGAGTTAATTAATATCTGGAAATATGTATTTAAATTCATATACTGATTTTCCATTAATTATTTGACATGGATAATCTGTTTATGATATATAATAACAAATTTGTAGAAGTAAAATTAATTTAGGACCTCAAATTAATGTCAATTCAAATTAAAAAACAAATGATTAAATAGATATCACTCATTCAAATAATTTTGTATTTAGGCATGATTTATATAATTATAAAGTAGATGGAACTAATAAATATAGAACATTTTTTATAAATTTTTGGGCATATTTAAACAGTGGAAATTTTCCATAAACAGATATAATAAAATTTAATTATTGTATGCTAATTAGTGGATGGAGCTACTACTAAAATTACAAGAAAAATATCAATTTAAAAATACATTGGAAATAATATTATAATAAAAGATTATATTTATTCTGCTAAAATTGGTGCAGGATGTAATGCAGGATATTATTTTTCTCATGATACTAAATGGGCATCTGGGGCTACTCATTATTCTGTTGCAATAAGATAATGGAATTTTTTTCAATTAACAATCTAAGTTTAATCTACAACTTTTGATTGATGATATTGAAATTCGATTTGATTATTACCGTGAAATTGATAGTACGATTACTGATGTACTTTTGAATGCGGGTCTAATTGTAATAATATTAATACAGCATGGCCAGATTATCACGATTGACAACCTTTTCCGCTTAAATCTGGAGTACAATATCAAGCTAAAATGAGGTCAATTTATTAGAGTCAATAGAAATGCAATAACAAATGCATAAATTCCTGCTGGTCAAAATGCAAATATGGGAGTTACGTTACCTTATGAGTATAAAAAATAATGATGACAAATAAATTAAAATCCTTATAATGCATTAATTAGAAATATGTGGGCCTCATAAATTCAGTGTTAATAAAAAAAAGCATCTATTTCTATCATACATGCTTTATATAATAGTTTAACAAGCTATACAAACAATTTTTTAATTTCAAAAGTTTTTTTGTCTAAAGATTCTAATGATATAAATTGGGAAACATACTGACATAACACCGATACTTATGAGCACACTCACACAATATATACTTCTTATTATTCATTTGGAGAATTATAAACTTCAACATTATATTCTTTAAGTGGAAGTACCCCAAATGCCAGATATGATTTATGGGATTAATTTATAAGTGATGCTAACAGAGCTCAATCACCATCTAGTACATTAAATACTCAAAAATCTATTATTTTTTTAGCACAAGATTATGCATAAATTAGTAACCGAATAGCATATTTTGGACAATATTTATGAAAAAATCAATTTTATTCAACAATTATTCCTTCATTAACAACAAAATTATATGATACAAATGACTTTTAATATTTTAGTGATGATTATTATTATACATAATATTATTAACAAACTTACGCTATTCCCTATGCTTATCAACAAATTTCTTCTATGTATTCTGATGGAATTCCAAGTAGTTTATATAATTTAAATTGAGATGCTAGATATAAAATTCAAGGAGATACAAATCCTTATCTTGGAGGTGGATCATTTTGTAAATATAAATATTAAAGCAATAATGCTTAAGTTAAAGTATTTTCACAATTACATATTGACGGTGGAGATCTTATAAAAATTCCCATAAAAAATAAACTTAAAAATTCAGATTATTTTACTCTTTAAGCTTGGTTTAATATTCCATATGAAAATTATCCATATCCATCAGCAACAACTTATCCTTAGAATGGAATTCCTTGTATTAATTCAGGTAATACATTATTTTCAATTGGAGGAAAAAAAATATCATTTTAACTTGTAATGTCAAAAGGAACAAATCCTTAGTAATTTAATATAAAGTTTAGATAAAATATTATTTCATTACAATAAAGATGAAGCTCACAAATTTTAGAATCGACTCTTAATCTAAATAATTTTATTTCAACGTTAAAATATCATTGGGTAAATTTTGCTATAACTTTAAGAAATTATCGAGGTAATTTATAGTGAATAAATTATCCAAATTAAATGCTACTTTATATAAATGGACAATAAAGTTTACCAATATCCACATTGACATCATGACCAACAATACCTCCAACTTTGCCTTAAAAAAATTTATTATTTATTCCAATTCTTACTAGTTCAAATCAATTATTTGATTTTATTGTTTTAGGAGGTTCCCATAAACTTGATGTAAGTACAACCCAATTTGTCAGCTCAAAATATCATATATATTTAAGAGAATTAAGACTTTGGAAAAAAGGTTTGTATAATTAATAAAATTTTGTTTTTAGAAATTTATTTAACAAAATTGAAAATTCACGAAAATCTTATAATCTTGTATCATATTTTGGATTTTAGTATCCTGAAGATTAACAATAATTAACTGATGAAGGATCAAAATCAAATTTTAAGGGTATTTTAATTAGGTTTCCTTAGTACATATTATTATAGAAGTACAGATTCAGGACCAAAGCAAGGATTTAATCCAAGTATATTTAATTTTAGAATCTGATTATCGACCTTCTTATTATTAATTAATTTGTGAATTTCATTCGGAAAAGCTTTTAACCACATCTCCTCCTACTTATAAACAATAAGCAGATTTAAGAAACATACATCATTGAATGGGGAATTCAAAAAAATATTATTATACAACTTCAAATTGTATGAGTAATTAAAGTAAATTAATTTAGGAGCATAAATAATGAATTCATTAGATTTATAATATATAAATCCTTTTGATGTTTCTATTTCAAATTTAGGAAATTCATATGATTGGACAGTATAATTTTGGATAAATCCTAAATAAATAAGTGGATATTTAACAAATGTTATCGGTCAAAAAAAATTAAATGGATTTAAAGTACGTAAATCTAGTACAAATTAAGATCTTTAAATTTTACCAAATAGATAAAGTACATAAATTTTTACTATTCCAAATTTTTGAAAATTAAATATTTTTCAATGGAGACATTTTTCAATTATTAATTCAATAATCGATAATAAGCTTCTTTTAATTTTATTTCCTATTTACCCATGGATAGGGCAATTTATTAAAGGATAATTTTTCCCTTCAAAAAAGGTAACAATAAATATTGATTCTAGTATTCCTTTAACTATTGGAGAATTATAAACCGGAAAATATTTCAAAGGTAAAATTAGATAATTACGATTATGGAGTGTAGCAAGGAGATATTATGATATTAATAGAAATTTATACAAAATGATTGATCCTATTATTTAATACTCCTTACAAGTTTATTATTCATTTTCATAAGGTAATGGAGAAAAAGTTAAGGATAAAATAAGTAAGCAATAAACACAAATTTATCCATTTGATGAAAAATCTCTTTCAGATTAAATATTTTGGTCAACAGATTCAGATTTAATAATTTGAGATGAATATTTAATTTATAACCCATTTAAATTCATTTGATAATATCCAAATGTATTTACTTTAAATTATTTACAATATACAACAGTTATGAGCTCAGATTCAACATATACATTAGATTTACCTAAAGGTAAATACTCAGATGGATTCACTTTTTAACATTGGGTAAAATTCAAAGATTTATGCTTAACTTCTTAATATTAAATTTACAGTTTGGAAAAAGGAATTAACAAAGTTTCATCTTTACTTTAGGACTCGTTAGGAAATTATATTTTTAGATTAAATTATATAAATCCGTGGGCACAAGTTTCAAATATTTATGATATTAAAACTAATGCAGTTTCCTTATTGGAAAAATGGCAATTTTTAAGTGCAGGAGTTCATATTACTCCAAATTTACAAAGAATTTCACTTGATTTATTTACATCCATTCAAAATTTTTACAAAGATTATTCAGTTTATCCTCCTTAAAAGTTTAAGTTAATAAAAAGTTTATCTTGAGGTTCATATAATAATTTATTAACAGCAGATATTAAAATTTGGGGATATTACAGAACATTCTAAAATAGTTATTCTTAAAAACATTTTAGATATAAATACACTACATATCAACTTATATTTTATCTTCCATTAGATCAGATGTGGCCTTAGTAATTTTTGCAAATTTCTGCACCAGATTTTAATTAAATCAAAACAGGCATTATTTGGGATTCCATAACTAACCAAAGAATTTATAAACCTTTAAGCGATTTTTATGATAAAGTAGCATAATATGACTATAAAGAAACAACTACTGATTATAAAAATTTAAAATTAAAAATAGATGATTATCATTATCCAATGTTAACTGGATCATCGAAAACAGATAATGGATTCCACAATTAAAATTAAATTGCATTGGTATTAAAAACATCAACTATTACGACCTGTCCTCCACATGCTACCAATTAGGTATTTGATGAAATTAAATTTAATTTAGGATAAAAAGTACTGTATTTATTAAGAGATCAATTTAATATAATGTATTGGATAAATATACAGATTGGATCTTTAAATGATGAAATAATTTTATTTTAAGTTTTAAATCCAACATATTTAACTATAACATCATCGTATTCATAAATATGAGGTGGAAATTATTAATCAAATACGCAATCTAACTTCAAGTTTTGGATTTCTTCTGATTGAAAATTAAAAGCAAGAATTTATGATTATAATTAATAAAAATATTATTAAATTGAATAATAATTAAAAGATTCATCTAATCTTTGAAAAATTTCAAATAGTAAATGGGTATTTTTATCATTTTAGAGAGCAAAATAAAACTAATGGAATTTTTTTTATATTTTGGATGGAATTAATTTAAACAAATTTAAAAAAATTTTTGATAATAATATAATTTTGCATTTACCTGATTGAGTAAATACATTTTCATTTTTTAAACCAAAAACTTATGAAATATGGCTTAAAACAATAAAAATACTCAAAACAGCTTTTAGATAAAGTTAAATGAATTATTTAGCAAATTCTGACATACATTCAGGAAAATATATTAAAGAAATTGTGTATAATGCAAAATTTAATGCAGGCTGGAGATAATTTATTTCATAAACTTCCTCAATATATTAAACAAATTTATTTTGGCATTTGCCAAATATTTAAAGAAGATTTTTTAATAAAGTTCCTTGATATGATTCAACAGATTTAAATTGGGTTGTTGATTAAAATATTTTTAAACAATGAAGAGCAGGATATAAATACTATAGGGCGGAAAACAATTGAATTTAACAAAAATACTTATATTTTTAGAGAGCTTAAAATGATTATTTAAATATTCCAATTTCAGATTATAAAAATTAATTTGCTATTTAATGTTGGATTAGAATTCCTGATTATAATACAATTTCTTCAAATTTTTAAGTTATTATATTTTAAAGACCATCATCAACATTATTTACTTTAAAATTCATTAATACTGGTTCTAATAAAGAATATTATTTAAATGCTTATCCAACTGGTAATGGAGGATATGCCTATTAAAATGGTATTAAAACATAAAAAATTACAATCAAATTTTAATAAACTCAAATAGTAGGAAAATGGGTAAAAATATTGATTTCCAATTCATAAAAAAATAAAAGAAGTGTATTTATGGCAAGACCTATAGGAACGTGCCAAAATTTAGGACTTTTATAATTTTATAAATATATTTCAAACTTTTAGGTTGTTTCTGTTGCTACATAAAATATTATTAGATTAAGCTCAAAATTAGGAAATTATGCATTTGAAGGAATAATAACAAAATTTAAATTATGGAATAATTTCAAAGGCGTAGGAATGTCAATGTATTAAAGCCATTCTTAATTAAACTCTTTTTTTACTTAAATTTAAAATCTAAATTCTTATTGGTCTCTTGATTAATCTTATGGGAATTAAGTTTATGATAAATCAAATTTTTAAAGAAAAACTTAAATTAATAATATTAATCCAATAACCAATCCTATTTGGATATCGATAGCAGAAATTTTTTCGAAAAAAACAAACAATGTTTAAAATCAATTAACTTTATAATGACCAAAAGGATTTAGTTATGATTGGTAAACTGAAGCATGATCAGATTAAAATAAAATGATTTTATTGTAATCAACAAGTATAGTAAATTTACCAATTAATTACAAAGGGAATGATTCTATTACAAATTATACATTTAAAGGTTGGATATTAATAAAATCAGGTAGTAAAGGATTAATTGTTATTCAAAGAACAAATCAATTTAAAATTATTTTTGATTTAGATAATAAAAAATAGAATTTTTATTTAGTTTAATTTATAAATTCTGTATTTGAAATTCCAAATATTATTTTGGATTAATGGACTTATTTTCATTTATCATTTAATTTATAAAATAAGACAGCAATAATTTATTAAACATTAGCAACAGATGATATTGCCATTTCATTTTCATATTTTAAATAAAAAATGTTTATTTAAAGAAATAAAAATACATATACGCAATGATTTTATCCCTCAACAATTCCTTGTAATTTAGAAATATTAAAGATAAAAGATTCAACAAATGTTTATCCAAGTATTAAAATAAAAAATTTAATAATGAGTTTAAATTATGAATTTGAAAATCATAAATTTTCATTAACAAAAGTTAAGTATCATTTAAATTAAATAAATAGTTTAATTTTTTATTTTGTATTTTCTGATTTAAGTTTTTATGATTTGGGAATTTAAGGCATATCTGGTCCATATCCAAATCCAAATTCTTGTTTAACCTGAAAAAGTTTAGTTAATTGAATATCCTGAATCAATTGAAGGCAAATTGCTATAGTATAACCACTTCCTGTTTGAAGACCAAAAGTAACTCTTCCAACTCATACAAGTTATAATACTTAACATACAATTTTAAATATTGAATTCAATAAATAATTAACAATAAGAAATGTAACAGATAATGGAGGTTCTTTTGAATTATGAAAGTAAATTTTTAACGACCAAACTTACAATAGATTTGGAAAATAACCAAAATGTTGGTTTTAAAATAATTATTTAAAAATTAATCTAGGATATGATTGGACTTTAAAAACTATTTTAAATCCCCCTATTTATGATAATAGAATGAGAATAAGAAATAATAAACTTTATTCTTATAATTGAAAAAATTCAATGTATGGTTATTTATAATAATTTTATTCTACGCATTCAACTTTTTAAGATGGTACTATTTTGAATGATGCAAAATTATAAATATCTCCATCATTTAAATTGTTACCTTAAGGAAATTTAAACATTTGAAATGATTTATAATTTAAAATAGTATAATTAGTTGGATTAGCAAAAAATAATATTCAAGATGTATATTATTAATTAATAAGTATGACTCCTTTGGATTCTATTATTTTTACAAATATTAATAATTAATTAATTAATTAAATGAATTTAAATAAAAATTCACTTGTGATAAAATTAAAAAAAAATTTATTTAGAGAAGGAATTTATTTATTTAGAGCATATGTAAGGAATTTTTTATGTCCTTTATCTCACGGAACAAGTTGACCATTAAATACTGCACCTTATGGATAAGGATAGGCAGATACTACTATAGAGATTAGAAATTAGGAAACTCCATATTTATATTTATAAGGAATTTAAAAATAATTAAAAATATATAAAAGAAATAGAGTAACAATAAGAGCAGAAGGTAGAATTGAAGAATGTTCAGGATAATATTTGAATCCTTAATAATTTGATTATTATTGGACAAAAATTTCAGGTCCAACATTAAATATTGATTAATTTATTGGAGATAGTAAGAGATATTTAGATTTTTTACCATATTCATTATAAGCCGGAAACATATACAAATTTAAAATTTAAATAAAATTAAAATCAAATATTAATAGCAATAATTATAGATAATTTACAATTATTGTTCAAAATTAAATTTTATAGGCAGAAATATAAGGAACTTTCATGTATTTCGGATTTATGAATCCTTTATCTTTATTTGGATATTTATCACATGATCCAGATTCAAAATAAAAATTTAATGATCCAGATTTAACATTTTCTTGGTCTTGATATTATTTATCAGATTTAACAAAAAAATGTTAGGTATTAGGAGGATAAAATTTTCCCGGATTTAATACAAGAAATATTTCTTTTCCTGGAGGATATTTTGATTATCCAACAAGTAATATATAAGGTTCAAGAAATTTAAGATTTACTTTATAAATATCTAAAATAGGAAAAACTCCTGCATTTGCTTATTTTGAAGCTGAAATATTATCTGTTGACACATTTTCACCTCAAATAATAATTAGTGGAAATAAAAATAGAATAAACAGAAATGATTATTTAATAATATGTTCAAAATTATTAAATTAAAAATAAGGAGATAAATATTTATATTAATGGAGAATATAAAATTTCCCATTATAAGGAATTAATAAATATATCTCGAATCCAGAGATATTAAAATAAAAAATAATAAAAATTTTACCTGGATATTTTATTTAAAATATGATGTATACAATAAAATTATTTGTAACAAATTCAAATAATTAAAAAAGATACACATTTATGAATATAAAAATAAATAATTCTCCTAAGGATGGTTATTGACATATTCAACCTAGTTAAGGTATTGGATATAAAACAAGATTTGTAATTGGATGATATGATTGGAATGATTATGATAATGATAAGCCTTTAAAATATAGATTTTCTTATAAAATCAAAGGTAAGGATAATAATTTTGTCAATTTAACTTCAATAATTAATGGAAGTCAAATTTAAAAATAGATACCATATGGTTTAAATAATTAAAGTTATAAAATTTAAATAAAAGCATAAATTATTGATTTGTATGGTGGAATTTCTGAATATTTTTTAACTATAAAATCAATTTAAGATTCAAATTTCAATTTATTTAAACATTTGATATAAAAATTAAATGAAACTGATGCAAAATAATGCTAATCATTTTATGATATTTAATTTTAAATTGAAAGATTTGTATAAGATAATAAAAATAAAGATGATTAAAAAATCTGAATTTTAAATATGTTAATATAAAGATTATCATTTGCAAAAATAAATACATTCACTTCAAATTAATTTATTGATAAATCTTTAAAATTAATTTATTTATTTACAACATTAATAAAAGATAACAATGTGACAGCTATTTGAAAAATAGGAGATGCGATAACAAATTTATTAATAAAATAATAAATTATATAAAAAACACTAAAAGAAAATTATAATTTAGCACTAGATTACAGTAAGGATATGGGATATTCTTCTTAATCAAGAAAATTTGTAGGGAAAATTTTGGGGAAATGATTATTATTATAACCTTAATTTTACGATTTAAAATATAAGGCATTATTAATAGATAAATTTAGTAAAAATTTAAATATTTTAGCTTTATCTTTTAATATAAGATAAAACCTAATTTAAGATTCTGCGAGCATATAAAAAGTATTAAGAGGTGGGAAATCATCTAAATTTTAAATTAGAACAATAAAATCTAAATTAAAATATTTAAAATCAATAAAATTTAATTTACTTTCAAATGATTCGTTATAAATCGGTAATTAAGGAATCTAATCAATAAAATCTGATAATTTAAATCTTTAATAAATATATGATTTAGTGTTTATTAAGATAAACAAGGATATATATAATTATTAAAAATTAAATTTTAATCATTATTCTGATATTTTAAGAGTAAATCTTTATAAAAATGGATTAGTACAAAAAGTAACAAATTTAACAAATAATATAACAATTAAATTTTCGAACGTAGATTTACTATGGTCATTAAGACCAATTTGAAATTATTACGATTAAAATCAAGGTTTTTTTAGCGTGGAAGGAATAAAAATAAAAAATGCTTCCGCAATAAATAAATTTGCCAATTGATATATAACGCATTTTACTGATTTTGTATTAAGTAAATCAAGTAATTATTATTATAAAAGAAAATCAAAAATTTAAGAAACATTTGCTTTTTGGACAAACTGGAGTTTACTAATATTAATGATTATTTTTTTATCTTTGGCAATAGTTTAAGATTTGCTAAATATGAAATAAATTAATTAAAAATAATACGACAATAAAATTGATAATCTGTAATAATATTCAGAAATAAAAAAAAATTAAGAAAAAAAAAAATAATAAAATAAATAATAAAAAGAAGAAATAATTTAAAGAAAAGATATGTTTGCAACATGAAAAAATTATTTTTAAATAATTTGAAATAGTCATTATCTTTTTAAAATAACGCATATATGATCATTTTAAATTCCTATTTATGCATTTGTTATATAAGGGTTTTTTAAAATATTTTTATGATTAAGTATTGTAGGAATATATTTGAAAAATTTAAAAATTGTAGAAAATTCTTTATCATAGCATTTTCTTGTTGGGATGTACGGATTTTTAACATATTATCCTTTAGGATTTGTCTTTGGATTTTTAATAAGAATCCATAATAGAATGAAATAGTAATCAAATTGTTTAATTCAAAATATGTGAACAATAACTATCATAATTTAAAGCTTTTTAATATTAATGATATTTTGATGAAATTATTGGTTGATATATTTAAATAATAATCGTTAAAATAATATCTTTATTAATTGATTTTATTGATGGTTTATAATAGATTTTATTGTAATTTAGCTTATTGTTGGATCGATACAATTTAGTCTACTAATTTATCTAGGTAAAAATGAGCAAGAAAAATCATGGAGTGTATGAATAGCAAAATTTTTAACTTTGAGATAAAATTTATATTTTCTTAAAAATAAAAAAAAAATAAAATATTAAAACTAAAACTATATTTACTTATTTATTTAATATTTAATAAAAATTAATTAATTAATTAATTAATTAATTTAATTTTATTTGGGGTTTTGGGGTTTTGGGG
>Ga0208968_1001176_pt1 | contig 14497 bp, 5 predicted proteins | sample RifOxyA3_FD_184031 | JGI IMG/M metagenome (GOLD analysis project Ga0208968, IMG submission 184031) | Groundwater microbial communities from Rifle, Colorado - Rifle Oxygen_injection A3 (SPAdes) | ecosystem: Environmental > Aquatic > Deep subsurface > Groundwater | place: Rifle, Colorado, United...
CCCCAAAACCCCAAAACCCCTTAAATTAAATTAAATTAAATTAAATTAAATTAAATTAAATTAAATTAATTAATTTAATTAATAGTATAAATATTTAATTTTAATCTGATTACTTAAATTTTAATCTGACAATTGGAGCTCCTTCAATTAATTTTTCATTATTTTTTTAATCTTATATAGCAAATGTTACTATTAAATCAGCAAAATTATCACTATTAATTTTAATTATTTTTGATATCTTTTAATTCATTATTTCTTAAATTTATTTTTATTTTTTATTTTTTAATAAAGCATTTAATAATATTGGTTTATTCCCATCAAATATATCTTTTGGTTTCAATTTATATTTTTACTTTAATTCAATTAAAAATTTTTGAATAGTTGTTTATTATGATATTTATAATTCCCATCTATCCCATTAACTTACTGTAATACCTTCTGCTAATTTTTTAATTTTTTTTTGTCCCGGTTAACTTTGTGTTAATTGGTTAATTCCTAAATTTACAAATGAATTTCTATAATCTTTTTATTACTAATTACTAAGCAATTTTACTAATTATATAGTCTATAATGCTGCAATTACTGATGTAGTTGTCGATAATGCAGGAATGATTCTCCCTGCTTTTAATTTAACATCCATCCATGAAATATTTTATATTTTATATACTCTTGCTCTTAAATTCGCAATTGCATATATAAAATCAACATGAGAATTTTAATCTTTATCTTTATCAAATTATTATGGAATAATTTAGTTCATGTCTTGAGAATTTGTGAAAAATTCTTAGATTTTATTATTATAATCCGATGAGTTTTGTGATATCGAACTTGAATTTTGTTTAAAACTATTTTATGAATTCGAGCTAGAAACACTTTTATTTTTTATTTTTTTAATTTTTGCTTATTTTTTTTATTATTTATTTTCGGATACTTAAACTTATTATTAAATTTTTTTCTTTTTATTTGCATCTTATTTGTATTATTCTATTGGAGTATCTAATGCAATTAATGAATATGTTTGTCTTATTTATTTTGTTCGCTGATTTTATGTATTTCAAATTCCAAATATTCTACTCATTATTGTTGCAGCAGACTGAATAAATATCTGATGTAATTAATCATTATTATCAAAAGTAATCGGGCTAGGTAATCGTTTTGGAAATTTCCAAAATGGTTGATTATCCTTTGTTTTTTTTTCAGGAGGATATACACTTAATAAATCTTTTATATCTCTTACAAAATACTTTTCAAATTTTTTTCTTGCCCAATCTATAAAACCTTAAATTATTTTAATGTCATTTTCAACCAATTTTAATAATCACTTAGCTTATTTATAATTAATTTGTTAATTTATTTCATATTTTTATAATAATTCTATTAATTTTTTAGGTTTCAAATAAAAAATTTTATGAAATTTATCTCTTGCCCATTAAATGCAATGATCTATTTATTAAGGAAATCTTTTTAAAGTTCAAACAGGAATTTCATTTGAAATCTCAGGATCTTTTTGGCTTGAGTATGTTTAAGTTATATTGGGCACAATTACTTGTATATGGCCCTTAGTTCCTAATGTCCCAGAATCTATTAAAGGGATTCTATTTGCAAATCATCTTTTATCAATATATTTTCTTGCATTTAAATTATCTAATGCATTTAAAACACAATTTTGCTTCATAAAAAATTTATTTTGATATATATTTTATGTGTTTTATTATATTTTATCTATTCTTGCAATTATTTTTTATTATAAATCCTTGTTCATTTTATATATTGAAGCAGTTGCTACAGCGGTTTTAGGCATATTAATATGCTTTTATCTAAATAAAAATTGTCTATTTAAATTGCTTAATTCGATACAATCAGGATCACTTATTGTTATTTTTCCTTTAGTTCAAATTCCGGTCATTGCAATATTTTTTAATAACTCACATCCTATCGCTCCCATTCCAACTATAAATATTTATGATTTCTAAAGTTTATTTAAAACCTATTCTCCAATTATTTATCTTATGCTATCATATTTTCAATTCAATTTTTTAAATTATTATGGATTTAATTTATTATTGAATAATTCAAGAATATGATAATTGAATTATTGATAAATTGGAGTTAATTTTTGAGTAATAAATTTGATTGCTTATTGTGCAACTAATCCTCCACATAATGAATTTAAAGGTTGAAATTGTCCTTTATAAGTTAAAAAAATTGCTTTGATTTTTTAAATATTTTATTTTTCTTATATTTTATAATATTTTAAGCATTAAAAAAATTCTTTTTATAGAAAATTTTGATCAATAGTTTCAATTGATTATTTGATTACTTTATCATATGCTTAGAAAAATCAATGAATTAAATATTGATCTTTTTATTTTAAAAAATCTATAAATTATCAAATTGGATCAATTTTCATTTACTTATTTTTAATTAAATATTATTTTTCTATATAAACATATTTTTTTTGTTGTTTTACTTGTTTAACTATTCCATTTTTTATATAAGATTAATAAATTGACGTATTTCCTATACTAAATCTTTAAGAATCTATAACTGATATTTTAAAAATCTTTTAATTAATTGACTGATTTTTATCCTATATAAGTTTCATACCATCAACTAACTTTATTCATACTAAATCATCATTTTACAAATCATGTTTTAATCCTTTGATTAATTTTACTATTCCATTTTATTAATTTGAAATGTTTTATATAATTAATTATTTAGGTTATTAACCATTTTTATCCTATACAATAAATTATTCGCCAAAATAATTAAAAATTCTAAATATTAATCCTAATCAATCACAAATTATTAAACCAATTTTATATATTTTACAAAATTAGGTAAATAATTTTTGTTTTTAATAATTACTTTATGTTAATATAATCACTTGAAAATTTTTAAATCCTTTTTATTATAATTATTTTATATTATTTGGTAAATCATTTGTAATAATTTATGTTTTGACATAATAATTTAATTGCTACAGTCTATTTACACACACTTTAACTCTATTCTATCCTTTATCTTCTTTTCTAACAAAAAAATTTCAATCTTAATCTTTTGATGTAATTAATTTAGAATCATGCCACACGATTTATTTTCAACCAGATAAAATCAAATTTTTTGCAATTTATACACCTAATATGTTTGCTCCAGAAATAAATATTGACGCAGAAGCTTGCTTTTTAACAGAATCAATTCCAAGAGCACCTATATATCTAGACCATCGATTTTTTACTTTTTAATCTTAAATATTAATTATTTTATTAAATTATTTTTTTAAAGAAATTATGTCATCTTAAACATCAATTTATTTAATATTAACAGCATTTTTAATTTACTCAAATTTTATTTCTTTTTATTATTTTTTAATAATGTTTTTAATTACAACAATTTAATCTTGATGTGGTATTTTATTTAAAGCTGTTTACAATTTTTTAACAATTTATGTTAACATTTATTTAAATGCTGTTTTTGATTTTTTAAATTTATTTCACCAATTATGATTATGATCCATTACTAATGATTAATATGAAGCTTATGTTTATGCTTTTTTAATCCACTATTTTCATTATTATAAAATTTATTATTTTTTAATATAAAAATGTCTTTTTATAACTTCTTAAAATCCCTTTGAAGGATTTTATATCTATCCTATTATTGCATAAAGAATATTACAATATTTTACAATATTTTGATAAGCAACATTTTTCTTTTATCCTTAAGGAGTTCCCATTTCACCTTAATAACCTGGCTCATTAAAATAAACTTATTAACTCATTATTATTGCTTGTGTTGATAATAAAACCTATAATATTGTCGAAATTTTAGGATCCCAATTTTATGTTGCATTTCCTCTCCACGTACCCAATAAAGATAATCAAACTTTTCCATCTGCATATAAATTTGGGTTAAATCTTACCTATCCTTTTCCTGTAGTAATTAATTACATTTTTCAAGATTACTATGGATAATTAGAAGGACAATAAATATCAAACTCATAAGCACCATGTGCATAAGGAGTATTATTTGAACCCATAATAATAGCTTTTAACATATCAACTCTTTCTTAATCAACTCTTATAAATATTGAATTTGTATGTTAATCTGGCATTGAAGTAGATAGGTCTGCTAATTACTATGCTAATCTTACAAGTTTAGAGGCTGATGGAGATTTTTATTTTTCTCATTAAGCTGAATAATAATGAGCATATTTATTATTAATTTTCATTTTCATATATCCAAATTTAAAATTTTAAAGTGACTTTTTATATGCTTTTTCAATTGGCAAATAATTACTTTGAATACTGGCTTATTTTGTTAATTTTTAAATTTGAATAGACTAAATTGATTAATCTATTAATTTATGTACTTTTTGAATATATTAACTTAATTATTTTGATTGTATATTTTATTTTTAAATTGGTTTATCTTTAGGTAATCAATTTAAAAAAATAGTTGCTAAATCGTTTAATTTTTTTAAATGAGTAGCAATAGAATTTTTTTGAGTAGGTACATAATGTTTATCTATTGAAACTAATAAATAAATAAACTGTTTTTTTTATCAAAAAATAGATAATAATTAAAATACTTTCTAAATTAGATCATGAATTTTTGATAATTAAAGTAATGAAGCACAATTTACAGTATTTTAAATAAAAGGTAATAATGCAGATTATAAAATATTTTTTACAAATATTTATGAAGGAATCCATTTTTATCATTTCATAAAATTAACAATTATATTCAATATTTAAGTTATCATTATATTTTTAGTTTTTTTCTTTTTTTAATATCCTTCGACATCCCAAATTTATCCAACATTTTTTGAATATCCAACTCCTTATTTTTTATTTTTTTTCTTTTTTTTTGTTTTTTTTGATTTTGATTATTATTTTAATTTTTTAATTTACATTTTTTTTTATTATTTTTCTTATTATTCAAATATTTTTTATTTCCATTTTCGTGGTTTTTCTAAAGATAAATTTTCTAATTTATATAAAATAGTTTGAATAATTCCAGTTTTTTCAGAGTTTTATCTTAATTAAACATTATTTATATCCTAATAAACTTGAGAAACAGCATTATAATTTGTTGCTGTTGCTTTATCTATTCGTTCTTACCATTTTTAACATAAGAATTAAATTTATTGATTAGATAATCCTACTTAAGATTTTGGTAATAAGAAAATATCAAATAAAAATTGTTTGTTATTTGGATTAGAAATAAGTTATGTTAAGAATTTTGGAATTGATACAAATGATTAAACTTATTTAAAATAAATCTCCAATTTAGACTGTATTTTTTTATTATTTATTTATGGAATTGTAGATTTTATTGCTTAAATTAAAGCAACATAACCTTGTTTCGCTTCAAATTCAGATGAAAGAATTTTATTAGGCTTATAACTAAATTACTATTTTTTAATTTATTAATTTATTTTAAAATAAATTTATAAATCTATAATACCAAATTCTTATTTTTTAAGATTAGATAATTTTTATTAAGCTTGAATTTATTCATTTTATTTATTTTTTGTCTTAATTTATCAATTTCCAAATATTAATAAAACCATTTATTTTATAGTTAATTCTGAAGGAACATTAAAAACAGCATTAGATCTTAATATATTAAACGGAGAATTCTTATTGTACCAATGATGTTATTGAACTTAAATTTATTGAATTGTTTTTAGTTTTTATTTTTAAACATCTTATTTAGAGTTTTATTCGATTTATTATCAAGCCCAAATTTAAACTTAATTAACTAATGATGCATAAAGATTTGGTGGATTTGATCCTTATAAACAAGTAATATTGTTTAAACTACCCATTGAATTACTGTAAGAATATGAATAACTAAATCCCAAAAAATAATTTCATATATTAATCGCTCCTCATCCAGCATAATCTAAATATATTAATCCTATATCTTAAGATTTATTTTTCATTTTAAAATGCTTAGATTGAGTTCCATCATACCAAAATAAAATTGTGTCTTGAGTTTGTTTAATTGAAAATGTTTGAGTATTATCCAGTCCATAAATAAGAATTGGAATTTTTGCAGAAGTTATAATTCCTCATGTTACTATTTTTGAATTGATGTTCCATTTAGTTATTATTATAAAAGGCCCTTTCCCACTCAAAGAATTAAAAAATTATTTTGACCTTGCAGGATTATTCATAGGAGGTTGTGATTTTTAAAAAAATATTAATTTCCATTATTTTTTTAAACTATTTGATAAGTTAGAAATTGAGGACTATTTATTTACTGCTTTCATAAGAAAATCAATTTGTTTTGAATTTAATAAATGAGAATTAATAAATATGTTTTTTTTTAATTGTTAATTCAATCAAGTATTATATTAAATTGGAATCCATTTATACTTTTTTTAATTAAATACTCTAATTCATACGGGAATTGTTTTTTATGCTTTCATAATTTAAATTATAAATTGAGATAATTATGTTTTATTTTTTACTTATTTTAATTTTTTCATATCTTATATAAGTAATTGAGCTATTTCTGAGCAACGTTATTGTGAATTTCAAACTAAGTATTTTATGAGATAATTTCATTATTATAATATATTTGTGACCTTTTTAAATTCTCCTTTTTAATCTTTTAATTATTTATAAATTTTATTTCACAATTTTTATTAAATAAATAAATTTTTGTATTTTTAATGAATTGTTAAGAATATGAAAATTTTCAAATATTTTTTTGATTATTATTAAGTTAAATTTAATGGTGATTTTACTATTAAATTTATTTATTATTTAAATAATTAAAATTCTTTTCAACAAAATATTCCCATGATCCAAATTAGTTTTTTATTTTTTATTTTTTATTGAACTAAATTTTTCATTTATAATAAATTTATTTTACTTTCTATAGGATGTATTGGAAATATAAGGAATAAAACAAATTTAAGTAATCAATTATATAATTAATTTAATTTTGAATCATTTATGTTTTACATAAATGATAAAATGCTTTAAATTTAATTTATTTTAACTTGTTATAAAATTATTTTATATTTTAATCTGTAAGCAAATTCATAAACAATATATAAATATTGTTATAACAATATTTGCAAATTTGTATTTTATTGCGAAGTAAGATTTTATATTCCTTTACAAATTAAATTTTTAATACAATATTTTCTTATATTCAATTATATTTATGATGCCTTATTAGGATTTTTATTTATAATTGGAAGACAAATCTAAGATGAAATTTTTATTAATGGTTGGATTATTTAGGATTGATTTTTAAATATATATTAAAATAAAAAGAAAGATAATTTTTAAGAATGTTATGATAATGAAATTAAAAATGGCTCTATTGTTTGCTGATTTATATTTAATATAGATACTATGTTATTTATATTATTTTGTATTCCAATAATAGTTTTTTAAGATGATGAAACTTGTTTTAATGATTCATGCAATTATTGTCCTTAAAATTTTTTCATTAAATTAAAAGCTAATTTATGAAAATATTTTTTTATTTTATTATTTATTATTTTTTTATCCTAAATTTATTTACCCAATATTGAAATATAATTTATTCCAACTCATTTTTATTTATTTGTATGAGATGCAGATGTATTTCCTAAATGTAATTTAACTCCTAAATGGAATACAAATTTTATATATTGACCTACAGGTTTTTTAATTGTTTCCAATATTTTACAAATATTAACTGGAAATCAAATCTTTGAATGTATTTTTCCTTCTTAAATTCCAAATATACTTACACCATTAATTTATAATCATCTATCATGCAATTTTATTAAAGAAGAAATAAATATTAAATTTTATTTTTAATTTCCCATGTATAAATCAATTGATGCAATATCAAGATGTTAAAATTGATCCATTCCCCAATAATTAATTATCGAAATTTGAATTTAAGAAATTTAAATTAATTTTCTTAATTTAAATGTAAAAAAAAAATCTCATACTTTACTTTATTTAAAATTAAATGTTCAAATTTTGCTTCTTGATCCATTTTTATAAGAAGTAAAATTTATCAAATTATATGTATTATTTTGGGAATTATCAGATGTTTATATTACTTTCATATCATTAGCAAATTATTATACATTAATTTATGAAAATTGTTTTAAGTTTATTTATTTATTTTTTTTTAATTATTTTAAATTTATTAATTATGATTATTATTCAATAATTAAAAGATCAGAATCAATGCAAGGTAATAATTGTGAAGTTGTTTGTATATTTTTTTCTTAATTAGCGCCAATTAAGTTTAATATAAAATCAATTCCATTATGGTTTATTATAAATTACGTTGCAAATTCACTATTTTAAAAAAAATGAATTAATAATTAACTTATATTTGTTTTTAATTTTTTAAAATAAAAAATACAAACTGAATGAGAAATTAAATTTTTAACTAACAAATTTTTAAATTAGCAAAATAATTTTTATGATAATTTTAACGTATTTTTTAATATAATTTTTGAAATTTATTTATTTTTTGCTAAAATGTGAACTAGTTATTTTGATAATTGCCCAACTTTCCATAATTTTTTATAAAATCCGTTTGCAGTTTATTATTTTTTTGCATTTAATAAAATCCATACAACTATTATTTAAATTGATTATTATATTATTTTTGAATTAGTATAATTTTTAACAAAATAAAAAATTTCATTTTTTTATTATATTTTTTTTAATAAATTTGAGTTTTGTTATTAAGCTTTTCATTTTAATAGTAATTATAAAAGTAATTTTGACAATTAAACACAATAAATATTTTATTATCATGCTGCTCATTGATTGTCATTTTTCCCAAAATTCATTTAACTACCTATAAAATTCATTGTTTAAAATAATAATTTTTCAAAGTTTTTATAATCTAATTTTCATGTTTTTAAAAATTTATTTTTTTTTAATACTTTTAATTAACCATGTAAAAGCAAATTTATCCATCCTTTTCACATATTATAAACGATATGTGTTTTATTATTTTATTTAAATTTTGATATTGAACTTAAAATTAAAGATAATATAAAATTTGGACTATCTTTTTTAGAAATTATTAAAATTTTTTAGCTTATTTAAAGTAAATTTGTATAAATGCTTGCTTGAATCAATGGATTTGAATTGAAAAAAGTTTTTGTTAATAAAACAAATCCTCCAATTTTATTAAATTTTTAAATTTAATCTGAAGCAATTAATTTAAAGAGTCAGCACCATAATTATGATAAAATTGAGGTTGATTGATCTGCTGAAATTTTTCCGATTATATCAATTAATCTCATTAAAAATTCAACATTTGGTTTATAATTAATAACCGTTCTTTTAATTTTTTTTACAGGTGAAATTAATATACATGATTTTCTTCGTGGAGATTTTTTTGGGGATATCGAAATTTTTTGATTTTATTTTGAAGGGCTTGATTAAACATTTATTGATGTATATTGTGATAATAAAATTCATAATTTTTCAATTAGTTAACTTGTTTGCTATTTTTATACTTAAATTATTAAATCATATAATATTTCACTAATTCCTCTTCCAACAATTTCTCCTAATTTTTTATTGCATTATTCATTATTTATTAATGTTAATTTTTTTATTTTTATTAGGAATTAATCAAAATTTAGGCTTAATGTTTTATTATTACAATTAGGCATATAAATAAATTTTAATATCTAAGAAATACATTTATCATTTAATATTTAACTTATTTATTGTATTTATCATAATTCTGTTAAATTTGAAAGTAATTTTACTAATAGAGAAATAATGTGAATTTTATATTTGATTTATATTTTTTATTGGATTGAAATTTCGATTATTAATTTTTGGATTCTTTTTAAATAAATTTAATTTGAATCATATTTATTAACCAAATTTTTACTAGAATTTGTTCTTTTTTTTTGAATCTTCCGTTTTGGAGGAAATAGGTTTGGATCATTTAATTAAAATATAATTTTACTTCCAATTTATTCTATTTATTATTTAAAAACGATTGGGCGATGAATTTTTGCAAATATATGATCCACATGTATTGTCTATTAATGAGAAAATCATTTTTAACATAAATTATAATTAATTCAATTTCAACACATATATCTTATTCCATTTAAATTTTAAACGAATCAATTTTATCAAACTATTCCAAAATGAGTATCTTAATTACTTAATTAATAAATAGGCAATAATGGTAAAAAATCATCTTAAGAAAGTTGTTTATTAATAGGAATTTATAATTGCTTTCCGATATATAACATTATGTGTGAGGGAAATTTTTTTATGTGTGCTTATTGACATTTAATATTTTTTCAAAAATTTTAATTTGGACAATTACCTCACTTATATCTTCCTTTTTAAATTTTTTTATGACAAAATTGTCAATAAAATTCAAACTTCGATTATTATATATTTTGCTATTAATTTTTATTTATTTTATTCAAAATTAGTTTGCAAAAAGAAATTATGCTTAACATATATTATTAAATTAATGAAGAATCTAATTTATATTTAAAAATTTTACTTTTCCAAATAGTATCGAAGATTTATTTAAATTGGATTGGAAATTTATTAAATTTTTTTATTATTTGTTATTGAGAAATTAAAAAATTTTTTTTAGTTAGTAATTAAGAATAAATTTTGAAAAATATTTTTAATTTTTATTATTTTTTTAATTTTGATATTAATAAAAAAATAAATTAAATTCAATATTTGTCTTGTTGGGGATTGTATGCCACGACATTTATAAATATTAATTAAATAAGTTCTTAAATTGAAGGCTTTTTAATTATTGTAGTAATTTATCATTTTTTCTGTATTTTAACTGAAATTTAGTGCGATATATTAATAAGTGAATTAATTAAAAAAAGTAAATATTGTTAACTAAAAATTGCAGTTTATATTGTTGGCTGGATTGTTTTTTGAAGTTATTAAATTTGTTAACACAATTATTTAATTTTATTTGTTGATTATGTTAAATTTTCTATTGAAATTTTATTTTCCATAAATTAATTAATTAAGTTTTTTAAAATAATTTGTTTAATTTTTAGTTATTCATTATTTTTATTAATTTTTAAAATTTACTAATTTCAATTTTTAATTATTGTGTTTTTTTAATTTAACTTTTAATTTTAATTATATATAAAAAATGATTTATTTTTTTCATATTATACTTTGTAAAAATTATTAGAATTTCCTATTTTACAATTTTTTTTTTCAGATTATTTTATTTTAGAAAAAATTTGAAAAATATCTTATGATTTATTGTTTTCTTAATTTCATTATTTTCCTTCAAATTGAAGTAGCATATTTTAATTGAAAAATTTATTTATTATGTTATTTTATTGAAGTTTTCAAGTTTGAAATGTTTTATTCAATGAAATTATTAATTTTCAATAACGTCAAGGTTCTCATTTTATATTTAAACGTAAATAATTTAAATTGTCTTATTAAACATTTACTCCTTCAGAATTTTTTTAATTTACTAGTTTTTACCAAGTAGAATCTAAATATTATTTATAATATCAAATTTACCATTTATTTTTTATTCAACACAAAATAGAAACGTTAAATGAATATTTTGGAATAGACTCAGATTTTTTGATATAAATTCAAAGATGATTAATTATATTTTTTTTATGAAAATCTATTAAATAGTATATTTTTGGAAATTAAATAGTACAAAATTGAGTTGTTTTTAATATGTTTGACGTTTAAATTGTAGATTTTGAATTTGAATTTTCACAATAATTATAAGGGTCAAATGGAAACGAAAAAATTGATAATCTTGTTTTTAAAAATATTGAAAATTTATTTTGAATATTTTGAAATTTTTTAGAAATTATTTAATATATTTTTTATATTCAAACATTTAAAATTTTACTCATTTATTATTAGGAAAGTTTTAATATTATTTATTTTAAAAAATATATAGAATTCCAAGAATAAATTCTTTATTAGATATTTTAAATCACTGAGATTATTTGTTTTAATATTTTTTCTTTAATTTATGAATTTTAAATTAATTGCTTTATTATTCTATTTGCAAAATTAACTTATTTTACATTAGAAAGCATTCATTGCTATAATAATTTTAAAAAATCAAGATTATTTCCAACAAAATTTTTATTTGATTAATTTGAATCAATAATTTTATTTATTATTTGGATTGCTCTACTTCTATCTTATATTGATTTTGTTTAATCGGTAGCAAATATTCAAATTGCCTTATTAACTAAAATAAAAAGTTCTGGTTAAACTAATAATTTCATTTTATAGGAATTTGATATTTTTGAAAATAATTTAGAATTTCCTGTTGATTTTTTACTTTATAATGCAGAAATTTTTACATTTTGTCAAATCCAAGATTTTTCATTTAATATTAATCTAATTTTTGAAACAGGAAAACTACTTAATTTAGGATTTTATAAAATTAATTTTGTAGATAATTTATGTCTGGATTTTATTAATGATTCAGAAAATATTTTTCCTTTGTATCCCAATAATTTATTTGCGTATATATTTTAAATTTCTGAAATTATAATAGATTAATTTGATAAATTTATTCATTAAATTTTTAATGATCATTATGTATTAAATTTAGTAATTTTATTACTTAAATTGTATTTTGAATGATTTTAAATCGATTTAATTATCTTATTTTACTGTTATTAAAATAATTCCCCAAATGCAGAAAAGTTTTGAATAATTAAGGGAAAAGTTGAAAAATTTTTATATTATATAGGACTTTTTCTAAAATTTGTCGGTTTTAGCATTATGTATTTACATTAAATAGGTGGATTAAATTAAATATTAGTTTATTAATTTTAATTAAATTGAAAAAATGCCACAGGTTAAAATGAATCTAAAGGCTTTGCAAATTCAGTTCTCTATTTTTTCCATTTTTAATATTCAGATTTAACTGAAAATTTATGCCATCAATTTGAAAAACCTGCAATAATATTAGATGCATAAATTAATCCTGCACCAATAGGTTTTCCTTTTTTCATTAAATCATTTGTTGGAGATGAAATTAAAATTTTAGAAATTAGCATTGACATATTTTGAACATTTTAAAATATAAATATTGGGTTTGGATAATTACTTTCAAAAAAACTTGAATTATTTTAAAATAGTTTTCATAAAGATGTTTATGAATTTGCAGAGGCGCCAGTATAAGAATAAACATAAAGTGGAATGTTTATTTATTATTTTAAAGGCTTAATTGAATTGATTTGTTATTAAGGGTTTGACAAAATTTATTTAATTTTTTTAAATTATTCTAAAGATAATTAAATTTTAGAAAATTAAAATTATAAAGAAATTGATTAAATTAATTTTGAATTTATTCATTAAAAAAAAATTTATTTTTTATTATTTATTTTTTATAAATTATTATTATAAAATGTTATTGAATTAATTAAAGGTTGCTTATTTTAATTTTTTCCAAGATTAAGAGCAATTCCATATTTTGAAGGCAAAATTATTCCTCCAACTTTTTTTAATTATTCTACACTTCCATATTATATTAAATCTTAAGATTTTATCATTTATGGTTTTATTTATTAGATTGTTTATTTGCTTTATTATTTTTGATTAGATGATGAAGATTGAATTTATCCTGAAGAATTTATTATAACTATATTTACATTATCCGATATTATTAATTATTATTATGAATATAATTAAATATTAGTTATTTAATTTAATTTTAGTTAAATAATCCATTTTTTGTTTAATTTAGGTAATTAATATCAAATTAATTAATTTTTTTTATTTTAACAAATTAAACAATTTAAAAAAATAATTTTAGGATTAATCTAATTTGAAATTGAAATTGGGGGATTTTAAATTAAAGAAATTTAAGGTTCAATTTAAAATTTTAATGTTTTAATATAAGAGCTATTTAGTATTTCAATTTCATATTTTTTTCCTTATTAAATAGGTAATTCATGAACATTAAAATATAAGATTTATTATTTTCCTAAATTAATTTATGTAAATTTTTCACATTATAAAAATTATTTATCATAAATTTGCTTAATATAATCGATTTTTTATAGTACAAGCTATGATAAAATTAAATATAATTAATTTAAAGAGGTAACAAAATGATTATTAAATAAAGAAATTGATTTTTAATGTAAAATCGCAAATTAGATAAATTTAATTCAAAATCTTAAAGGTATAATTCTTAGAAAATTTTAATTTTATTCATTTTTTCAAATTATTCATATAATTCCAGGATATAAATTACTCCAATTTTTTGAAAATCATGTTTTTACTTTTATTTATTTTGAAAAATTTATATTATTATATTTCTTTTTAATTTTTTTCACTTAATTAATTATTTTGATTTATGCTTATTTTTTTTATTAAAATAAATTTTATATTCCAATTTATTATATTTTTTATTAAAAATTAAATTTATAAGGTTTATATTAAATTAAATTTTATTAAATAATTGAACTTTATATTATTGGAATTAA
>Ga0208968_1001177_pt1 | contig 14495 bp, 10 predicted proteins | sample RifOxyA3_FD_184031 | JGI IMG/M metagenome (GOLD analysis project Ga0208968, IMG submission 184031) | Groundwater microbial communities from Rifle, Colorado - Rifle Oxygen_injection A3 (SPAdes) | ecosystem: Environmental > Aquatic > Deep subsurface > Groundwater | place: Rifle, Colorado, United...
TAGGTAAAGTTGCTTGCAATCCTGTAGTAAGATTACAATACAAAGATCCACCATTAGACATAGGACTTTTATCATCGTGAGTTGCGAATGATCCTAATAATGACCTATTTGGAGGCAGCTTACGAGACATCTCCAGGTTGAGGATCATATTATCATGGAAATCTTTAGCGTTTTTCATTTGATTAAATATGTGATACTGACCGTAATAAGAATCAAACCCAACCTTTAAAAGATCTTCAGGACGATCTGCCGGTATATTAGCAATTGGAGATGCATCTTCATAGGTATAACTTTCTGCAAGGAAAGCAAAATTAGGATCTTTAGTTCTGGCGTAATTAATTAGTTTATCCCAGAATTCTACAGGCTTAGCTCTGGCAACATCAGCCCTTATACCATCAAATCCAAGCTCTATTGATAAGTCAACAAACTTTTTGTGCATATCAAGCAATGCTTCATTTAATTGCCCCTTTTCCTTATCTTTCCACGGAGCAAACATCCTTATATCCTGCCAGCCTTGAGGAACCTTAGGATTTCCCTGTGTATCTATAGCCATTAATTCGGGTTGTGCTTCATACATATCAATTGAGGCACAACTTGGCAAGTCAAGCATCACTCTAATACCACGCTTATGCGCTTCTTGCATAAAAAGTTTAGCTTCTTCTTTAACGCCTAGTGGGTTCGCAGAATCATCAAGCTTTGGATCGACAGATAAATAATCTAATGGAGCATAAACTGATCCTGCAGTTCCCATAGCACCCTTTTTACCTGGAGGGTGAATAGGAAGTATGTGCAATGTATTAATACCTAAAGATTTTAATTCATCAAGTCGCTCAATGGCATTTAAAAAAGTACCGCTTTGCTCCCCATTATCAATTAAACCATTTTTGTTTTTATCTTTAGCATTAAAGGTTCTCATAACAAGAGCATAGACTACAGCTTTATTTTCGTGGAATAGTTCTCTTAAATCATTTTTCCAGTTAGTTTTTAGATTATTGTTCAATTTTGACAGTTGAGTATTGGCTACAGGATATACCGGATAACCTGAATAAACTCGATTATTTATGAACTTATTAGTATTTATTTGAGATTTATTATTGGCTGATAGCTGTTCGACTTGTCGAATTTCCGGCTGCTGTGCAGGACGTTGATTAATTGTAGCCTGCACATTACCAGAATTACTGTAAGACTGATAAACAGGGGGCCTGTAATTTAAACCATAATTATTTTGAAGGCTCATTTCCAGCTACCTCCTTAGACTTATACACATCCGGATTATAATTATTCGACTTGCCCATTCTTAAAATTGTAAATAAAGTTAACCCTAATAATACTCCTCCACCAATTAAACCTACTTTCTGAAACCAGCTTCTATATTTAAGTGTAAGCCAATTATTATATGTAACTGTATCACGAGCCGCATCAGCAATTAGATCTTGAGGAGTTTGCCCCAACCATTTACCTAAAGACTTAAATTGAGATGAATCTTGATTTTTTATAACATCAATAATTTTATCAATAGTCTTTTTACTTGTGAGAGATTCCCCAAGTCTATTTCTTAAAGCCTTTTCTCCACCTTTTTTCATAACTTCAGTAAGTTCAGTCAAAGCATCTGAAGATTTAATTCCTCCTAAAAGTCTGGTAACAACTTTCATGCTCTTACCTTTTGAATTTTTAAGGGCATGTACTACTCCATCAAATGAAGACTCAATATCAAGTACTCTGTTACCTAAGCTATTTTCAACTTTACCAGCAATATTTACAGCATTATCATTGCCAATTATTGATTCTAAGGCACGTTTAAATGGTTTTTGTATAAACGTTGATATTATACCTTGAGCTGATTTAGCCTGATTCACTGGTTTACCAGCAACTTTAGTAACTTTATGAACGACTTCAGCTAACTCTTCAGGCTTCATACTATGTAAATGCTGTGAAATAATATCAGCACGTTTATCTACGTTAGCATCAGCTAACTTTTTGATAAGATCTTTTGGCATTTTTAATGCTTTTAAAATATTTTTAGATACATCTGCCCAGGAATTTCCAATTCCATTAACTAGAGTTGCTTTATGATAACCATACAATGCCTGATCAGCTTTAAGTAAACCTGTTAATTTTTTATATAAACCTAAAACTTCTTCTTTTTTTGTGCTATTGCCAATATCAGAAATTTTCTCTGATATTGCTGTTTTAACTTCATTAGAGGTGAGTTTATCGGATAAACCTGTAAAAAACTCTTTTATTCCTGCTGAATTTCCTTCAGCTAATAGATTACCAAGTTTCTTCTCACCCGCTGATGATTTCATATTAGAAACTTTATTTATAAGACTACTAATTAAATCTCTGGAACCATTGACAGCACTTAGTTTAAATTTAGCTAGTCCAGTATTTACTATGTTTAATAACTTTTTAACCGGATCTCTTAATTTGTCAGCCATAAGACTTGATAAAATTGGTGTTGAAAAACCAGCTGTCAGCATCCATAAGGTATTTGATTGAGTAGCAATCTGCTTCATTTTATCCTGAATAGCTTCTCTACGATTTTCAATATTTTCAGGAATTCTAAGTTTATTACCGACTTTATTTATCTGCTCATCGCTCATAAGATCCCAGGGTAGATATTGAGGGTCCTGAAAGAATCTTTTTCTTCTTCCCTGGCTATCAACGTATTCTTGATTTATATCAACACCTGTAAGCATTTTCACAGGTTTTCCAATAAAAAATTTAGGCCATACAGACATAGCTAAAAACCAGGTGCCAAAACCGACAAATTCCATTGCTTTTGCCATAGGAGTAGTGGCTTTTGATGCAAGTAAAGAAGCAATTCCTAAACTTCCAATACCAATAGCTGAATCATTAAGCTTGCCTATTTCATAATCCCCACCTTCACCTTTTAAAGCTTTATAGAAAGTCTTAGCGGCACTGCAGTATTCTTTAAAAACATCTCCAGGTCTTGGAATCATGGTCCCTTTTATGAGATGCCCTTTAGGAGGAATTGCAGTAGGCTTAACAAAGTAGAAATTCTTGAACAGATCAGACATATATTGACTGTTATTATTCAGAATGGTTGTTGGCACGCTATAACGCGCGCTATTAATATTATTATTTTGTGAAAGAGAATTAACCATTCTTCTATTTTCTCCTAAGCCCTGGACTTACCTACTATGTCAAAAGCATTTTTCATAAGATTTTTTCTTTTTTCCTGGATAGCATCTGGGAATTTAGAGACATCTACAGATTTTTTGTCCTTTAATGAGCCGGCTCTAAGAATAGACCAGTTAGCCAATAAAGTAGCAGTTATAGCGCTAATTACTGCTGCTTTTCCATAGTACTTCGTTATACCTTTAGCTCCTGTTCCATTCCAGAAATCTTTTACACTATTTTTTAATGTATTCCAGAATTGACCTTTTAAAGTAAGTCCTGCTCCTTTGATGCGGAACCAAGTATTTTCTAATGGACTCATGCCCTGTTTAGAGGTAAGGGCATTTCTTACAAAATCATTTTTTAACTGATTACCAAGGTTTTTCCAACTATCTTGCATTGATAATCCAATTGCCAAAGCAGCATAAGGAATTGTAAGAGCATATTTCCAGGCTCTTGACATAATAATTAGTTTTTTAACATTGGGTTTTACCGTTGAATCTGAATCATTAAGATTATGATTTATTCCCATTTTTTTAGCGATATCATTAAAATTCTTATTTATAATCCTATGATTGTGGGCTGCTTTGTCTTCTCCATGGCGTAATAAATCAAAGTATGTAAAATCAGTACTTTCAAAAACTTTATGGTATTCCTTTCTCATAGGAGATAATCCATCAGGACTTTTTGTTCTTAATCTTACAATCTTCTTGTAAGATTGGTCTAAGTCAACTCCTGTAAACATCTTTACAGGAACATTAATAGCCTTACTTGCAAGCATAGCTGCTAAATAAAAGAGGCCCACTCCAACTGCTTTTTGTCGAGTAATAGCTTTTGCAGCGTCTCCCCCTGCAGCAAAACACAAAGCTAAAATAGGGCCACCAACATAGTATGGGATTTTAGCCAGTTGCAAAAACTCAAAAAAGTTAGCATCAGGATCCCCTTTCAAGCCTCTAACCGCATATTCGGGCAGCGAAAGAGCTTGAGTAATATTAACTCTAGTCTTAGTTTTTATGTCAGTCGGCAATATCTCATCATGAGCCTTATTAATACTATCGTATATTTTAGAATCAAGACTCACATCCATTTCACAAGTTTTAACAGCTTCAGGTTGATTAGCTTTATTAGCTTTCAAATCTGCTGCTAATTTTTTGAAATAAATATTTTGCTGAGATGGACTTAAATTATTAGTTCTGTCAGTTTTAATCATGTGCAACCTCTAACACACATGTACTTTGGTACTGATAAAACGTTGCTCAATAAAAAAACATGCTAAAGTTAATCTTTTTTATTTACTTTTATTTACAATGATTATTTCCTGATAATTCAATAAAAACCTTCCAAAATACATTATTATTTAATGTTTCCATTCGATAAAATATCTTCTTAAAACCTATTAACGGATTTTTTATTTTTATAATAGAAAGTTATAAAAGACTAAATGATAACTAAGGACAGCGTAAAAAATACTTATGGATTTTGATAAGCGAAGCGGGAGCTTACAATTTCGAAAACGACGAGTTTTTGAAATTACAAGCTCATTCTAATAGGTATTTTTGTAGGTGACTCAGTCACACTATTAAAGTCCTTAACTATTTCAACCTTATATATGTGCCTTTGGCACTTCTTATAACCAGCAAATAATCGAGCAATAAAAAATACTTACGCATTTTTTATTGCGTCCTTAATGTTCCTGTTTGCTAGATTAAAATAGATTTTTTAACGAAAATTAAAATAAAATGTATAATATTATTGGAAATATATGGAGTATAAGTGCATGGCAAAGATAAAATCTAAATGGATATGCCAAAATTGCGCATATGAATCATCAGGTTACCTTGGCAAATGTCCTGATTGCGGAGAATGGGGAACTATAATAGAAGAAAAAATACAAAAAATTGACAATAAAAAACCTTTTATCATAAGTGGTTTAACTCAATCAGTACCACAATTACTAAAACATGTGACTTTAGATGATACAATTCGCTTTTCTACAGGGCTGGAAGAATTTGACCGTGTTTTAGGCGGAGGACTTGTAAAAGGTTCACTTGTTCTCATTGGAGGAGATCCTGGAATAGGTAAATCTACACTGGTATTACAATCCTGTAATACACTAGCAAAGAAGGATAATAAAGTTTTTTATGTTTCAGCAGAAGAATCAGCAAGACAGATAAAGCTAAGGGCAAATAGACTTAATCTTGATTCAGATAAATTATATATTTACTCTGAAACCAGCTTAGAAGAAATACAAACGAGGATTAATGATTTAAATCCGGACATTATAATTATCGACAGTATCCAGGCTATTTACAGTCAAGCAATTACAAGCTCACCAGGCAGCGTAAGTCAGGTTAGAGAATGCTGTAATGCGTTAATGAGTATTGCCAAAACAACAGGTATCACAATCATTATAGTAGGTCATGTTACAAAAGACGGCATGATAGCTGGCCCTAAAGTTCTTGAACATATGGTTGATACAGTTCTTTATTTTGAAGGAGAACGATATAAGGCCTATAGAATGTTAAGAACTATCAAAAATCGTTTTGGTAGCACGAATGATGTTGGTGTATTTAATATGGAAGACAACGGACTTGTTGAGGTTACAAATCCCAGTGAACTTTTCCTGGCAGAAAGATGCAAAACCATAACGCCAGGAAGTGTAGTAATTGCAACAAGTGAAGGCACGAGACCTCTTTTAGTGGAAGTACAAGCTTTGGTAGGACCAACTTCTTATGCTTCTCCAAGAAGAGTGGCAACTGGCATTGAATACAACAGGGTTCTACAAATATTAGCTGTTCTTGAAAGAAGAGTCGGACTTAATCTGAATAAACAGGATGTCTATGTAAATGTTGTAGGAGGAATAGATATACAAGAACCTGCAGCAGACCTCGGAATTGCCTTAGCTGTTGCAACCTGTGCAAGAAATGTAATTGTAGACCCGGAAACTGTAATAGTTGGTGAAATAGGTCTATCTGGTGAAATAAGAAGCGTGAGACAGCTTGACATGAGGATTAATGAAGCTGCAAAGCTCGGGTTCAAGAAAGCAATAGTTCCAAAATCAAATTTACCTCTTAAAAACCCCAATAAAAATATCGAAATAATTGGTGTTTCAAGATTGATAGAGGCTATAACAAATTCCATTCCTACAAAAGCAGATTAATGCTATAAAACTTTCTTCAATATTAATCAGGAATAACATAAATTATTCTTCTTTTTCACCATAGATGGCACTACTAATGTATCTGCCAAGTCGATCAAAACCTAAACCGCATGCAAATCCAAATGCTAACCCTGCACCGGCACTCATACATTTAATTACTGCTGAATAATACCAGGCCCCTATTCCACCAAGTATTGGTATTCCTAACCTTATAGCTTTCTTTTTTTTATCCTCGCTAGTTTCAGCCTTTCTTACCTCATTAGCCAATACACCTGTTGCCATAACAGGTGTGATAACTTCAAGAATTCCTCCATCAAGATCAAGATCAAACAATCTGGTTGTTAGATTATCAACCTCAAAATTAGTTGCCTTTTTAATGTTTCCTGAAAGTTTATCTATATCTTTTGAAATTTTATTTATACTCGCTTTATTTATTCTTGTGAATTCAGGATTGCTTTTTTGAATTTTCGCCAGAGTATTACCTAAACTTTCTAAAGCATTTAAAGCTTCTTCCTTAGGTTTTAACAATCTTTTACCGGTATTTGCAATAAGATCTTCTTTTAATCTTTTATAAATACTACCAATTTCTTTAATACTACCTGGTATATCACGCAATATCTCATTTACTCTGGTAGATTTTGGTATATTCCCCATAACAAGATCATCATAACTATTCACTATTTCATTTAGATTTTCCTGTAATTTAACTACTCTACCTTGATATCCTGCTTTTAAGTCATTTTTTATAATAGCTTTGATATTACCTTTTTCTAGTATTTTCTCAATAGCCTGAGCTTCATCATCTAAGCCATTTTTTCGCATTGTTTGAACAAGATTACTAAGACTTTTATGCATATTATTCGCATAAATAGCAAGGCTATCGTATTTTTCTCCTGTAGTCTTTATGGCTGCTTTTTTAAAATATGAAACTATCTTATCTACCCCCCTTTTTAAAGGGCCAAGAGCTTTTCCCAAAGCGTGATCTTTAAGTTGATTAAAACTAAGAAGAAAATCCAGGCCCTGCTGAATTTTTTCCTTTACACATAACGATAAACGCTCAAGTGGTGATAAAATTTCTTTATTATTCTTTAATTTATTGATACTTGTTTCTAAATTTTTATACCAAATTCTACTTTTTTGAGCAAACCAGCCTACCCTACTATGCATGAATGCAGCAGATGCAAGAATACTAATTAAGAGTATACTTGTCCCACCTAATATTTTTATATTTAGACCTTTATGACCTTTTTCTTTTTTTATCTCATTATTCTCAGATTGCTTATTCACCTGAAAAGAGTCATAAGCAATCTTCAGCCCTGGACTATTTTTGATAAATGACGCAAATATATCCGGTTTCTCTAAATTATTTAAGCTATTATGAGCTATATTCATGATTTTAATTGTTCTCATTTATTACATTTAAAACGTTTTATTGCTAATAATATAAAAACGATTGGAGTTTGAAATTTGTCATTACCAAAAATATAAATGGTACAAATAATTACAAATCTCAAACTATTACTCTGACCAATAAATTATGGAGGTGGGAATGTTTTCGTAGGAGCCTTGCCTGTGCGAAAGTGACCTTGTCACTTATTTAAGTCATCAATTATTCCAGTCTTAATTATGTGCGTTAGCACCTGTGACGGAGAAAATATTCCCATCGAAATTATTCGGTCAATCTACTGGTTCAGCAGAGCACTAATTATTCTGTTGAATTAGTTTTCTTTCAATAGCCTCAAAAAGATGAGTTATTTCATCATTATCAGCTTGTAAATTAATAATATATTCTGTTTTTTTTGATCCTAATCCATCTTTTATAAGACTAATCCTATAAGCTGACTCAAAATTATTTAACTTATCAATCCCGTAATCATCAAAATCCGCAGAATTATCATTTTCTATAATTATTTTAAAATTTGAAAATCTACAGTCTTTAATCACTAATCCCCTAAAAAACCCTTCAAAATCCTGCGACCAAATGATCTTATCTTCCAGAGTCAAGCTATCCAGATTCCTTATTATTTTTCTTATATAAGATGGAACTGGATTTTTTAGCATTAACTCCTTTATTTCAGGAATATCAAAATCCGACTCAGATAACTGACTTTTACCAGCTTTTGAGTTTTTTATAAAAATTTTAAATTTATTATTTTCTAACCTAAAATAATTCATCAAAATTAAAATTTTTCTCTTCAAAACGAATTCATTATAAGCAGAAACCAAAAAAAATATATTAACCAGCTGAGATGCAATACCAGTTAATCTTTAAATACTACTTTTTACCGTATCCTATTGGACATACCTACTTCTGTGAAAGCATTTGAGAGCTTAATTATTTATAGGTTTTTAAAAAATCTTCAAGTCCCATATATATAGCCTTAGCCGATTTCTCTTGAAATTTCTGATCAGTTAATAGTGTATACTCATCAGGATTAATCATAAAACCTATTTCCACAAGAACAGCAATTGGCTTATGAGGTCTTGTTAAAGCAAGACTATCCCAGAAAATACCAAAGTCTTTGAGTCCTAGATTCTGAACGAGAGATTTTTGAATACTCTTTGTTAAAGGTAAGGCTTGAGAATGATAATAATAAGTGCTTGATCCATGCTCCTTATAAGGATCTCTGCCATCAGGAAGGGCATTATTGTGAATACTTAGTAAGATCAAGGAATTAGCATCATTAGCAATTTTAATTCTTTCATAAAGCCCGACATTTTTATCGGTATTTCTGGTCATTATAACCTTTGCACCATTATTTTCTAATTCTTGCTTTAAAAATTTTGCTATTTCAAGGTTAATTGTTTTTTCAGGAACACCTGTTGGACCGACTGATCCAAGCTCAGTACCACCATGTCCAGGATCAATTGTGATGGTTTTATCTTTTAATGGGTTGTTGATATCAATGAATGGGGGCTTTCTAAGTTTTAGTATAAAAGTGTTATCCTCATAATAATAATCATAACCCCATAATTGTTTTGCATTAGGTGTAATAACTATTTGAAAGACATCCTTGAAAGGCTGTGTCGATTTAATTTCTTTAATAAAAGCCTCACTATTATTATAAGGAATGAGGCTAACATCAGATATTCCACCATAAATAGACAAACTAATTTGTGAATTTGAGAGTTGTTCTATAGAAACAGGCAATTTCTGGGATAATGGAACTTTTATTAACACGCTATCATTAACTGATTCAATATTTACTGAGCCAATGATGCTTTCAGCAACAGGAGCTCCTTCAGGCAAGATATTAATATCATTAACTGAAATCCATCCTTCCATAATATTACCCATTTTAAATCTATATTCATCACCAATACGTCCTGTTACATTAATTCGTGTTCCCACAGGTAAAGGTGTTAGCCTGCTTTTACCAGGAGCATTTCTAACAATTGAATAATCTTTTACAACTTCTGCAACCATAGGAGTAAAGTTCTTAGGAATAACTGTCACTGTAGCATCAGCTGCTTCAGTTATATTATCATCTTCTGATGCTAATTTAATAATAATTGGTGTATTTTTGAAGATATCAGCTTCCTGAATCTTATAACTTCCACTATAAATACCTTTAACAGGAGATTTTGATGTATCAAAAGCTTTCCCAAAAACTATATCTGCTTTTGAATATTCAGGATTTAATTCAACCATTGGAATATCTTTTCTATTTCCTATAGAAAAACTGGCTTTATTCCCTGTTGATCCTTTAAATTTAAGATTTATAATGTCACCTGGTTGATAGGTGATATTTTGATCAGGTTTTATGCTTGATTTATCTATTTTCAATGGAAAATTTGGAATTGTCTTCTCATATTCAGGTACACTTATTGTGTATGCAAGTTTTTTTACTTTATCTTTTAATGTTGATTCTATGTTTATAGTATTATTTCCTCTATTTAAAGGTACAACTTGTACAAAACCACCGTTAGGATAAACATTAACATCATTTCCATTAATTTTTAGCTTAGCATTAGGGTTAGTACCTCCTACAAAAAATACAGATGGAGCATTAACCCTTGCATTATTTTTAGGATACACTATATTTAAGCCCAATTGTTCTTGCGTAAACGCAGGTAATAATGAAATAAAAAGCAGACTTAATATTGAAAAATATATATACCTCATAAATTTATCCTTCAAGTTTAAATAATTTTTTATAATATTGATAATATATCCCTTAATAATAGAATATCACTTGATATACCTAATTACCAATTTACTATTGCTCTGAACGATTAATTTTAAGGAGCGGGTAGGTTTTCTTCGTAGGAGCCTTTGTTTCATGTCAATTTATAGCTTCAACAGCGACAGAGAAAACATACTCTCTCTTAACCTAACAGAGTACTACATTTTAAATGGCGACTTCTGAAATTTATTTAACATTTGAATTTTTAACATTTTTAAAAATGTTAAGCTAAAAATACTTATGTGAGTAAAGATTTTGCAACATGAGGTAAAACTTTGATTGAATTTATCAGTTTTTTTATATATCCTCAATTTCATGTAGGTAAAGGAATTGGTCTAATTATTAACTGATTTTAAGTAATCAAAACTAAGTGAGAATATATGAATAATTTTGCGTTGCTTAATGAAAACACAATTGATCTGAGCGTAGCCATAACCCCAGCCAGTATGCTGGTTGAATTAGCAAAAATCCTTGAAAAAAATAATTTTAAGGGAAAAAAAGTAAGGCTAATTTTAAATGATATTCTCTTGACTACAGATCAGATATCTAACTTGAAAACCACTGTCGAGGATGCAGGTGTAGAAATAGCAGTTATTTATACTAAATCCTTAAATACTCAGCTTGCCGCATTAAGTGCAGGTCTTGCTGTTTCTGAAAAACTACCCAGTCAAGAAACACAAAATGTTAATATACAAACAGAAAATAACATTAATAACCCTGTAGAAATTATAGATACAAGCTTTCAAGAAATTGATGAACAGTATACAACAGAAAAAGCCCTGGAAGATATTTTAGATCAAGAATTAAATCAAGAAAAAGCTCAAAACAATACTAACCAGGAATCAAAGAATAAAACTTTATACTTAAAACAAACTCTTAGATCAGGTCAAACAATTAACTTTGATGGAAATGTAGTTATAATTGGAGATTGCCACCCTGGTTCAGAAATTATTTCAGCAGGAGACATCGTAGTATGGGGTATACTTAGCGGTATAGCTCACGCAGGGTCAAATAATAATTACAAATCCAGCATTAAAGCCTTAAAAATAAATGCCATTCAGCTTAGAATAGCTGATCTATACGCAAGAAAACCAGATAGACTTGAAGTCGAAAAAGCAGAAAAAATAAATTCCTTCATTCCAGAAGAAGCAAAAATCTCAGACGGTGAAATTAAAATTTACTCTCTAAACGGCTAAAAATAGGAGGCCTTAAGCATGACAGGACGTGTTATAGTTATTACATCAGGTAAGGGTGGAGTTGGTAAAACTACTTCATGTGCTAATATCGGCACTGCTCTTGCAAAAAATGGTGCAAAAGTTGCACTTATTGATACTGATATCGGTCTTAGAAATTTAGATTTATTAATGGGGCTTGAAAATAGAATCGTATACACGATTGTTGATGTAATTGAAGAAAGATGTAAATTACAGCAAGCACTTGTAAAAGATAAGAAAAACCCTAATCTTGCCCTCTTGGCTGCTGCACAAACAAGAGATAAATCAGCTTTAACAGCAGAACAAATGATAGACATTTGCAATCGTCTTAAAGAAGAATACGATTTTGTCCTTGTTGACAGCCCTGCTGGTATCGAACAAGGCTTCCAGAATGCTGTAGCTGGAGCACAAGAAGCAATTATAGTTACCACTCCAGAAATGTCAGCTATCAGAGATGCTGATAGAATAATAGGACTTCTTGAAGCTAAAGAAGAAATTGTTAGCTACAAATTACTACTTAACAGAGTTCGTCCAGCTATGATAAAAGCTAATGACATGTTAAGCATAGACGATGTAGTTGATATCTTGTCAGTAAAACTGATTGGAATAATTCCTGAAGATGAAGATATCATCGTAAGTACAAATAAAGGCGAACCTATTGTAAATATGGAAAACTCTAAAGCCGGAGTAGCATATAACAATGTTGCAAGGAGAATTCAGGGTGAGGAAATTCCATTCATCAATTTAGAAGCTCCTGTAGGCTTTTTTGAAAAAGTTAAAAGTTTCTTCCTGGTAGGTGCAAATTCTTAAAATAAGGTGGTAGTATCGATGAAATTATTAGATAAAACAATTAATGAACTAAAAAGTAGCAAACTTAATAACAGACTTAATGAAATGGTTAATGAAATAGTATCAAGATTCAACCAGGTTCTTGCTACTAATAATGTTACAGTCAAAAAGACAAGTTTTAATAGTAAAAATGACGCCAGTAACAGATTAAAATTAGTCTTGATGCATGATAGAAGCAAACTTGCTCCTGGCACTCTTGAGCAAATGAGAGATGAACTTGTTGATGTAATTTCACGCTATGTTGAAATTGACAGAGAAGCGTTAGATCTTAATTTAGAAGACGGCTCAAGTACAATAGCACTTGTTGCAAATATTCCAATACTCAGAAATAAATAAGCTTATTCTGGGTAAACATTAAGCTTTATATTATATCTTTTAATGCCCTTAGGTTAATAACCATAAGGGCATTAGTTATTTATTAACTTCAAGCATTAGCCGTTTTACATCTTCATTCGTTCTGGCTTCAGGATTTGCATTTATAAGATAATTTAGAACCATATTAGCGTCCTGATACTTATTATAACTTCTATATAACAGTGCTAATTTTAAGGAATAATTGATATTTTTAGGATCACTTGTAATTAAGTTTTTATATTCAGTAGTTGCATTATAGACATCACCTACATCTTTATAAGAATCAGCAAGCCCTTCTCTGGCTTGAAGATAATTTGCATCAATTTCAAGAGCATTTTTATAATTAGTAATAGCTTCGTAATACTGTTTTTTATTATTGTACGCAGAGCCAAGGGATGTCCAGGCTATTGGATGATTCGGAACTCTTTTAACATAATCTTTTGCTTCTTGTAATTCCTTATCTAGCCTGGAATTAGAATCTCCTAATACAAGTGAATTTTTATCAAAATCCTTTTTAGCAATTTTTTGAGCGTCAAAATTAGAAATATCTGCATCTAACTTATATAGTAGCTTTATTGTGTTAACATCTCTATGAGAAAATACCAAATTCACAGATTTTTTGCCTATGGCAACGGGATACATAACATCATCTTCATTATAACTATGCCCCATAATTCCCAAAGCATGCCCGATTTCATGAAGAACAGTATAATAAATATCTGTTTCAGTAAAAATTGTCTTGTTGGGTCTCATCGTTGAAACTTCAATATTCGCATATTTCAGGATATTGCCTTTAATATGATGTGAGGTTAATCCACTAATAAAACCTGATCCTGTATTTGTTGTATCAATTGCCGGTACAAATTTAATTACTATATCTGCGTCATTAGGATTACTGACTAAAGTATAATTCATCAAACCGTCAAGTTTATTAATCCAGTCAGAAAAAGCCCTTTTAACAGCTGAACCGTAATACGATTGATAACCGGAAACATCCTTATAATTTCCTAAATACAATTTTAGTGGCATTTTCTCAAGATTCCAACGAACTATAAGACCACCATCAAGAGCATTATCAATATAATTTTCACCAATTCCATCAATACTGGGCTTTGATTCTGATTCATCCTCTATATCATTACCTGCATAATATTTCTGTATATTTGCAATAGCAATTACAGATAATTTTGCAGCACTACTAAGAGGGGCTAATTCAATTATTTTTTCATATTCTTTTTGAGCTTCATCAAGTCTTAAAAGATAAACCAGAGTCTGTGCGTAGTAATAACGATAATCTGCATTATATGGATCGCTGGATAAAGCCTTTTTAAAAGACAAATTAGCCTGAACATAATTTTTATTTTTGTAGAAATTTTTACCAGACTCATAATAATTTGCAGCAAAAGCTGAATTAGCTGAGATAATCAGAGCTAAAAGTAAAATTATTAATTTATTCTTCATTCCAGCTATCATATATTTTGATTTTATAATATTTTTTAATTTTATTTAATCCCTTAAATAAGACCACCGCATAACTCAAATATTAAAAAAACCCAAAAATTGGTAGCTGTTTTTTATGAATAAATTTTG
>Ga0208968_1001180_pt1 | contig 14483 bp, 10 predicted proteins | sample RifOxyA3_FD_184031 | JGI IMG/M metagenome (GOLD analysis project Ga0208968, IMG submission 184031) | Groundwater microbial communities from Rifle, Colorado - Rifle Oxygen_injection A3 (SPAdes) | ecosystem: Environmental > Aquatic > Deep subsurface > Groundwater | place: Rifle, Colorado, United...
GTTAGGAAAGATATTGCTGATTTAGCAGATGTCAGAGATATAAGGAAATTTAATAATTTGCTCAAATATTTATCAAAAATTTCTGGGAATATTCTTAATATTTTAGATATCAGTAAAATTTTAAATATTAATAGAGAAACTATTGAAAAATATTTATTTATTCTTGAGAATACTTATATTATTAAACTTGTTTCTCCTTTTTCAAAAAGTCCAAAGACTGAATTATCTAAAATGCCAAAAATTTATTTTGAAGATACTGGGCTTATGAATATTTTAAAACTTTATGATTTCCCAAAAGAAATTGATGGAGCACTTTTTGAAAATTCTATTTATAATTTACTTAGAAAAATAGCTGATATAGATGCTCTTTATTATTGGAGAACAACTCATGGTCAAGAGGTAGATTTTGTAATAGAGAATATTAATAAATTAATTGCAATAGAGACAAAACTGAATTTTTATAAAAATACTCATCCTGGGCTAAGATCTTTTAATGAAAGATATAATACAAAAAAAAGTTTTGTATGTAGCTTGGATGGTCAGAACATCATTTATCCATGGCAACTTATGAATTTATTGTAAGATTTATTTTTCCATCTTCATTAAATTGCAATAAAGATTCCAAAAGTCGTAGATGATGCATCCAAAAATTAATAAAATGGCAAGGGCTACAAAAGGCCATTTAATTGCGGGTAAAGCAATAGTTCCCAAAACTGTTGCAAAAGCTATTGAAAAACAGATGATGAGTAGGAAAATAAAAGTAGACAAATCAGCAAGCATACGATGATCAGCAGAATTAATATTTGTGTCTGAATAACGAAAAGCAAAATATGCGAACATAGCGCCAAGCGGAAAAATACTTAAAAAGAAAAACGCATCAAGCCCTCCTTCGCCTATTTCATTTGCATAAGGAATAACCCAAAGAGTTAACACAACAGTAGCCACAAGAACTGTTGTGTTTTTCAACAAATTTTGTATTTTTAAAAGTGTTTTAAATTTGTTGGGTTTACGAGAGGTATTCATAGATTTTTTAAATCAGGTTTTTTAGAAAAAATATAAATTAAATAATAAACGACAAAAGCAAATAATGGAGCAATAATTGTTCCTATTCCATCCATATCAGCAGTTATAAATGAATTTTTTAAATAAAATATATTATTCTCAATTCCAAATGAACTAGGACTTAGAATCCCAAATAGTAAGCGCACTATAAATCCTGTTAAAATTGCATAAAAAGCGGCGAAAGAACTTGGTTTCTTAAGATAAAATCCAAAAACAAAAGGAGCAAGAAGACTTGCAAACATTATATCAAATGAAACGGTAAGCAATATTCCTGGCGAAGGGAGCAGCATTGCAAAAATCATTGATATACAGGCAATAGGAATTAATGAAAAACGTGAAAAATAAAGAAAAGTTTTTTCTGATTCTTGATTGTTTGTGTTGTCTAAATGATCCTGAACACGCAGTAAATTTTGAGTTACAATATTGCCCATGCTTAGCATTGCTCCATCAATGGTAGAAAGAGAAGCGGAAATAATTCCACTTATTAATATTCCTCCAATAAATGAAGGCAAGATGTTATTTGCAAAAGTTAATAAAACTGGAGACCCTTCAACAATTGAAATATTTAAATATTTAAAAATTATTGGTAAAAGAGCAAAAGGAAGTCCAATTATCAAAGTTAAAATCCCACCAAAATAGCATCCTTTTTTAGCTGATATTGCCGATTTAGCAGAAAAAATACGTGTATTGAAATCAATTGCCAATATATTTCCAAATCCCAAAGCAACAATTGTAGCTAAGTTTATTAATCCACCATTTGAAATAGTGAATAATTGATTAAGGTTTAATCCATCATTGAATATCGTTGAATTTAAAAAGTTTGTAAAATCAAAATTTGTAAAAATAAAAATCAACGTTAATATCATACCAATTGCTAATATTAACATTTGCCACATATCTGACCAAATGTCTGCAATTATTCCACCAAATAAAGAATATGCCAAAATTATTAAACATATAAGAATAACTGTAGTTTCGTAATGAAGAGGCATGAAATTCATTGTTAATATGGCTACGGCCGCGACATTACCAGCTAATAAAATCCCAAATGATAAAAGCATTAGCAGAGATGTTATAATTTCAATTTTGCGATTATATTTGATTGAAAAAAAGTCTCCTAAAGTCATTAACTTCATACTATTTAATTTCTCTGCAAAGAATTTCCCGAGTAAAAAAAGTGATAAAGCAAGCCCAATTGGTAAAGCTGCTGCGGCCCAGAATCCAAAATCAAAACCCAAGCTCACACCTCCCAGCGTTGCATTTCCATCAATTGCCTGTGCCATTAACGCAAATCCAACCATTAACCATGATAAATTTCTGCCAGCTACATAAAAGTTTTCTCTTTTATTCTTTATTTTTCTTCCCGCTATTAATCCTATAATAATAGTTATTATAATAGTTACAAAAATTATAAGAGGAATCGTTCCCATATTTTTTTATAAATTTATCGTTGGCAGTATATAGATTTTTTGAGAAAGTTGAAAAGTAAGATTTTAAATTTATCGTTGTCATAATTTAATGACAGTAAAAATTTTAAATTTGCAAAAAGATTGTTGGTTTTGTATACCAAAGGTAAGAAAAAATTTTATCTTTAGTTCAAATTTATGAAATCACTCTTTCGACAACTTGGGATAAATGATAAAGAAATGTACGCGTTCTTGAAATTACTGGAACTTGGAGCCCAGCCAGCCAGCGTAATTGCCAAGCATGCGGGAGTGCCAAGATCTACCATGTACCTAATTCTGGACGATCTTAAAAAAAATCACCTAATCGAAGAATTCAACAGGGCCAACATCAAATATTTCAAATGCATACCGGTCAAAGACATTGAAAACATTTTACTGGCAAAGATAAAAATGCTGGAAAACACACTGGATATTTTGAAAAATCACATGGACGAACTGGAAGCTCTAGAAAATCGCTTATCCATTACGCCAAAAGTTAAATTCTTCGAAGGCAAGGAAGCCGTCATGAAAGTTTATGAGGAGGTTTTGAAAGAAAAAGAATTCCTAGCCTTCTTCAACCCTCATTTAGTGAAAAAAATCATGCCTGAATACCATTACAAAATCCCTGAAACTTTGAAAGCTACCAGCGGTAGAGCTAGAGAATTACTAATTGCCTGCGAAGAAGCCAGTGAATATAAAAATTTATATAATTCCAAAAATCATCAAATCAAAATCCTGCCCAAAAACGACGTTTTTGCTTCCGACACCATCATCTGCAGTGAAAAAATCTACATGATTTCTTACGGTGACAATGAAATCTGCGCTACAGAAATCTACAACAAATCCTTGGCTGAAACCCAAAAAGTGGTGTTCGAGGAAGTATGGAGGAAAAGTTTATAATCCCAATTTGAATAAAATTTTTGATAATGCCAATTCCAGTCTTCCTTCGGCTATGCATGACAAAATTGGCATTTCTGCTATTTTTTTCTCTTTAGAGGCTTTTTCTTGAATTACCTGTCCTTCTGCTTTTACAAATTCCATAATCGCTTCTAGAAGACTAATATATAACTCATAACTATTTATAAACCCTCTCGCCGGTTCATCGTTTATTACAGGATGTATTAACCTAGGCTCTCCTTGAGGGGATAAATCTATCCCTTTGTTTCTAAATTCTCGTATCTCTATATCATTTTCTCCGTCAGGTCTAAGCGAAAGATGCATGCGCATTATATAACTTATGCCGTCCACTTCATTATTTGTGTCACTTATTTCTAATTCCACATTTTCTCCACCTCTAATATTATTTGACCGTATCGCTTCAACCGGGGTTGGTCTAAGCCATACAATAATTCCTATCTTGTGAGTATCTAATCTGTTTAAAATTAACTGACAATATTGTTGAAGGCCTATTATTTGATGTTCTTCTGCAATAGATTGAATATTTTGAACGAATTGGATCGTAACTTGTACATCATGTGTTTCTAATATCGCATATTGTGAACTTGTATCTTTTTGATAAAGTTCGATTCTTCTAAAAGGTAAATTCATAAATCGTCTTAAAGAAGGATCAACCTCTCGTACAATGGCCATTATTTGCCCTCTGAAGTCCTTAAACCTTTCCGGGGTTAAGATTTTATGGATAAGTTTCATAAATAATCTTTGTTTTAGTAATTATCTTTACATATTTAACGCTCATTTATTTGAAATTAAACTGTCCCATCTGCTTTTTATTTGTAAAATTTTTCGTTCCTCACCAGTTAATTGAGCGTCCGGTGTTGCCGCAATATCATAAAGTCTTCGTTGCAGAGCCGCAGCAATAGCTTCGCCTGCACGAATAAATTCTGAATCATGACCTATAGCCAAAAAATCATTATGTGCCACTTCATGTGTCAAAACCGACATAGCCTCCCATATCTCTGCATCCAGGTCAGCCTCATGTAAACCAATATATTTCGCACCATGATTCAGGCCTAATAAGCCCCCACCCTGGAATAAATAAAGTGTTTGATTTATTGGATGATGAGTTAATAACGAGAATAATTCTTGTAATAATGATAATTGCTGAATTTGATTCTCTGTGGGATTTTCCACTATTCTATAATCTCCCGCCTCCATATTATCCTCTACAGAAAACTTTCTACCTTCCAAAGCTCCCCCTAAAGATTTCAATGCTTCAGCTATCCCCTCAAGAATACCATTATACGCATCTTGCGCTATTTGTGTCGGACTTGGCCAAACATCAGTTCTAAATGATGTTTGGTTAAAGTCTCTCAAAATATCAGATAATGATCTCGGATTGTCAATCTTTGGAGCTTTAATCCCATCATAAGCAGTAGTCGTATCAACTTCTGGATTTTTCATTTCCGTACCAGAAAAAACTGAAGGTAGGTTAGCCAAAGCTACAATTGCCAACGCTGCAGTCCCGATAACAGCTGATACTGAAGCTACAGCTCGCAAAGGCCTAAGTAAGAATCTTATTGGCGTTTTGTTTTGTCGCCTCTCTACAGCTAATTCTACTTCTGCTTTTGCTTTTTTTGCCTGCATTTCTACGGCTAATTCTGCTTCTGCTTCTACCTTTTTTGCCTGCATTTCTATGGCTAATTCTGCTTCTGCCTCCTTCTGCTTTTTGTCTAATTCCAACTGTATTTTTGCAATAGCAGTCTCAAGTTCAGTTTTTCTTTGATCCAGCTGAGCAACTTCTCTTTCTAGTCCGCTTCTATAAAAATCTGCGAAATCACCTGCTGATTTTCCTTGATCCTGTGCCGCCGCAATTCTGTTAACTCTTTCTCCATCATCCCCAGATTTAAACCCTTCCATAAATTCAGCTAAATTAACTGGAGTGGCGGTAATATTCAAAAAAACATCATCCGTTGAAGATGTATTATTTCTGACCAGTAATTCATGACCATATACCATAAAAGTACTAAAAAAATCACCTTGGGCAAAATAAGCATCTTCGAAACATTGATTCCTTAACCCAGCATAAACAATCCCTCTAATAAAATACATTATACCCTCTCCTGTATCTACTGACTCATGATGATTTATATCAACAAGACATTCCTTATCAATGTTACAGGATCTTTTAAAAACAATTTTTAAAGATTGCCCTTCAAGTCTTATATCCTCAATTATTTCAGCAAAAATTTGTTTTACAAAAGCTCCTATTCCTTGCATGTTCCGGCATCTTTGTAATTCTGGATATGACACTTTACAACCACACTGTTGACTTAGCTTAAATAATTCCTGCCCGGCCTGAAACCCCACTGGTTTTAAAGTTCGCGCATGTTCTGTGTCGGATAATTTAGCACTTGCTTTCGGCATCCCAATTTCAGTAAAAAACTTTGGACACAAAACATATCCTTCTTCTTCTAATTTGGCTTTTTGGTCATTATTCAGATTTTTATCCAAACATAGATATTTTTTATCAGAAAAATATTTAGGAAAATAAAGAAAACTAAATCCTAGATATCCTAATCTGCTAACTATATTCTCAATAAGCAAAAAAACAAAAAAATTACCACCATCGCTATATGGCAATTTTACCCATAAATGCTCTGAAGCCTGTAAATTAGAAATCAGATCTTGAGGATTCATTGCCCGTACCAAACACTTAACATGGCCATACAGTTCCCATTTATTCATCGGGGGCCTATCTATGCTCATTTCATACGTGACATTATTAACTACAATCGTAACTCCCTCAATCCCTCCCCAAAAATCAGTTTTTCGAGATCTATCCCCCTTATCTTCATCTTGAAATCTATATATCTGTCCATTTATAAATAATTTACCCAACTCTGCCCTCACCCTATTACTTTCAACATGAACCCAGGCCGAATCGCTTTCCGCAGTGTCTGTTAAGGAAGGATCTTCTGCTAAAGGTAGCCAGGTGATTGATCCAACTGATCCTTGAAAGTGTGGCTGTCTTAAATGGCGATTTTCTTTAGATACACCTAAATGTTTAAATTCCCTTAAATGTTCTATTACGGCTGGATTATCAGTCTCTATTATATAAGAAAATTGACCATGATTATCCACCGGCTCCACTTTCGCCAAAAGAGCACCTTCTTCAGCTGTAATTGCTTGTATTTGTTCCCATTCGTCTGGTGTTACGCTTTGAAATGGTGGAGGCCTGTGATCATAAGCTACAGGTGGTAATTTATCATTAATATCATCTTTTGTGACGTATTCATAATGAACTTTCCATCCTTCTCCCAATACTTCCACCTTTTTGACCCCATAATCCCTCATTAACCTCAAAGCTGCCTGCTTAAAACCAATACCATTACCCCCAGCAGCTTTGCCTTTTACATCAGATTTATCCGATCCGAAAGTTATTAATTTATCATAAGCTCGAAATGCCCACGGCCCAGCGAAAGTAAGTCGCTTTACACCATCATCAAGATCTTCTTCTGTGCAGTCCACTCCATCAAGTGTACCAGGATGCTCTTGGTTATGATCACAACAATTTTGTGGTAATTCTCTAGCTATCCATTCCAGCGGATATGAATTTCTAGAAGCGTACATAAAGCTCTGTAAAAATACGACTCTATAGCCCGGAAAAGCTCTTTCCGCTAAGTCAAGAGTATTAGGTCTTAAAATTGTTAATAAATTTTCCATTTTTAATTTTTTATAACACATTCGCCACTCTATGAACTTCTTCCAGCGTGGTAATGCCATCTAAAACCTTTAAAATCCCATCTTCCCGCATCGTCAGCATGCCTTTTTGACGAGCGAGTTCAATAAATTTAACCTGACTGGCTTCCTGTAAAATCAAATCGCGAATTTGAAAGTCAATTTTTAAAACCTCCGTAATTTGCGTTCGGCCCTTATAACCAGTATGACTGCAGACATCACACCCCGCTCCTTTCGGCAACTTATCTGGTAAGGTTAAATTCTGATATTCAGGACGAATTTGTTGAATAATTTTAAGAGAATCTTCTAATTCCTTTTTTGAAGAGTCATCAAGTTTTTGAATGACCTTGCAATTATCACAAACTTTACGGACTAACCTTTGCGCTATAATGATATAAATAGCTGGAGACAGCATAAATGGTTTGATGCCAAAATTTAAAATTCTTGGTATGGTTTCAATGGCACTGTTGGTATGCAAAGTGGACAGCATCACATGTCCGGTTAAAGCTGCCTGCACCGCCGTTTGAGCCGTATCAGTGTCCCTGATCTCACCGACCATTACCACATCAGGATCCTGCCTAAGAATAGCTTTCAGCCCATCTGCAAATGTATAGCCACGCTTAAAATTGGTCTGACTTTGCGAAATTCCCCCTAAATGATATTCAATCGGATCTTCCAAGGTGATAATTTTTTTACTTGGGTCATTAAATTTACTTAACATTGAATATAGAGTGGTGGTTTTACCAGATCCAGTCGGACCAGTTACCAAAATCATGCCGTGACTGATATCGCAGGCTTTTTGAATCTGTCTTAAATTATCTTCTTTTAAGCCCAAAGAATCGATATTAATAAACCCGCCTTTTTTATCGAGTAACCGACAAACAAACGTTTCCCCATACTCAGTTGGCAAAGAGGATACACGAACATCAATTTTTCGATCATTGACTACGAAAAAAAATCGCCCGTCTTGAGGAATATTATCCACATTCAACTGCATGGAAGCTTTATATTTCAACTGATTAATAATATTTTTGTAGACTTTTTGACTGATAGTGAAAATTTCATGCATCATGCCGTCTATCCTAAATCTGACTGTCACCATACCATTGTCTTCTGGCTGAAAATGCATATCAGAAGCGCCAGTTTTCAAAGCCCCCACGCTGACTTTATTCAAACCTTCTTCTGCAGTCAAATTTTCCAATTCAAACTTTAAATTTTGCAAATTTTTGATTTCCGACACAAAACTGCCTAATTTTTCTTCATTTACTAAATTTTTTACGGCTAAATCCTTATGTTCAATCGTTTGCGACCTGATACGATTAACACACTGTCGAATGCTAATTTCTGAAGCCAGAGACATATTTAACAAATACCCTTTTCCTCTTAAATCATTAATAATTTTTTTGGTATATTCACTGTCAGGATCAGCAAAAGCCAATCTCACTTTTTTCCCTGACACAAAAAACGGCACAATCAAATATTTTTCCGCAGTATCCAGATCAAGCACTGCAAACACATCTGGATTTACCGGAAAACTTGATAAATTAATGTAAGTCAACCCTAAATTGTCAGCTTTTTCTTTAGCGGCTTTTTCCGCTAACTCTTGATTAACAGAAGCGGTTCGCTCACCCAAAGGCTGTGAATTTATCGGCTTATTATCCGGAATTTGGATAGTTTGATTATCTTCTGCCATAAATAAAGCTAGAAATCTTTATATTATAACAAAAGACCAAGCTAATATCTAGATCTTATTTCACTTTCTTCATAGTATCTATTACAATTTTAGCCTCTTCTTTGTTTAAACCAATATCCACTAGATCTTCAGAACTTAAGCCTTTCACCTGCTCAACTTGAGTTAAATTGGCAATTTTTAATTTTTCAATAATAGCAGGATCAAGCTCAGTTAATTCCGAAATATCTTTAATCTCAATCTTATCAGCTACAGCTGGATTTTCTTCAATATTCTTAATATCCACCTCTAGCTTGGTTAATTTGGAGGCTAAACGAACATTTTGTCCATTTCTACCAATCGCCAAAGCTCTTTGATCTTCGTGAACATAAACACTGGCTCGGGCGGTCTTAGAATCAATCACAATTTTACCAACGGTAGCCGGAGCTAAGGCGGATTCAAGAAATTTAGCCTGATCTTCGCTCCATGGAATAATATCAATTCTTTCATCGCCAATTTCATTAGTAACCGCTTGAATTCTGACACCTTTCTGACCAACACTGGAGCCAACCGGATCAATTTTAGGATCTTTGGAATAGACTGCAACTTTGCATCTCACACCTGCTTCTCTGGCAATCGCTTTAATTTCCACTATGCCATCTTGAATTTCCGGGATTTCATTCTCCATTAATTTGCGAATCAATTCCGGATGAGTACGAGAAATCAAAAGTTGCGGACCTTTGGAGGTTTTGATCACTTTTTCCAAATATAACTTGATTCTCTGCCCGGGATTCAAATGCTCATTAGGAATTTTCTGATCAGCGCCTAAAGGAATTGTAATATTTTCAAGATTGATATAAACATTATCTCTTTCCACACGATGCACTAATGCTGTCAATAATTCATTCTCTCGATCTTTAAATTTTTTGAAAACGAGGTCTCGTTCTGCTTCCTGCAATCTCTGCATAATAACCTGCTTAGCGGCTTGAGCAGCAATACGTCCATATCCAACTGCCGGAGTGACATCGATTTTGATTACATCCTCTACTTTGGCCTTTTTATTATATTTTTTAGCTTCTTTTAAATCAATCTCCAAATCTGGATCAACTACCTCCTTCGCCACGGTTTTCAAAAGATAAACTGTGGCATTTTCGGCATTTTCAGATAATTCCACATCAATATTTTGGTTTTTATTGCCGTATTCTTTACGGTAAGCGGTGCGAAAAGCGGATTTCACTGCTTCCATAACAATATCTCTTGGAATATTTTTTTCAGCAGAAATTTGATTGATGGCAGCGATAAATTGTGATTGCATAAATTTAAGAAAAAAGTATTAAAAATGACTAATATTGTGAAAAAAGACAGGATTTTTGATCCTATCTTTTTGTTTATCGTTAAATTAACAATTAAAATTTACTCCAAAATCCATTTTTTTGCAAATTTTTTAAAATTAACGCAAAATCTGAATTTGAAATTTAGATTAAATTTTATTAAAAAAATGCCATAATTTTTGACTTGGGTAGAAAGTATAGGAAGCCATAAAAACTAATCCAATAATTTTGATTTGTAAAAAAATAAGAAATGGAGCTAAATACAAATGAATAAATTTACTTTTCATTACTCAACTTATGTTTAATAATAAGGAAAAAGCAATAATATCATTAATCTTAGCCACACTCATTTGGGCAAGTACATATTCTGTCGTTAAAATAGGATTAGAAAATATAGCTCCATTCACCTTAGCGTTAATTAGAGGGATTTTAGCGACAATAATCCTCTTAATTTTTTGTATTATTAAAGGATTATTAAAAGAAATTTTTAATTTTATTAAAATACATTTTTGGGTAACTTTATTACTAGGATTACTTGGAATGTTCCTAATACAATCTTTTCAAAATTTTGGACTCAAGTATTCCTCTTCGATAATGGGTGGTATTTTAATAAATGTAAGCCCGATTTTTATATTATTTTTATCTATTGCATTCTTAAAAGAATCTGCAAATCGTAATAAAATTCTGGGAATAATTTTGGGATTTGCTGGAATAATAATTATGACATTAATGGGGGAAAATTTTTCTAATTTTAGCGTCCAAAATACATTTTTAGGAAATATGATGCTACTTGGAGTGGCATTATCTTGGGCTATATATTCAGTTATTACTAAAAAATTCTTAAATGATTTTCAACCTCTAACAATTACTTTTGTTTCTTACTTGGTAGGGACAATATTTTTTGTACCAATCACTCTCATGAGTAGCGATATTAGTGAACTTTATACTTATAGTGTTACTTCATGGATTATTATTTTGTACCTTGGAATATTTGGATCTGCTGCTGCATATTTTCTTTGGAATTACGGAGTCAAATATATCGAAGTTTCGAGAGCCAGTATTTTTCAATATTTATCTCCTTCCATAGCTATTTTGATAGGATTTTTATTCTTGAATGAAAAAATTGATTTTTTTGACATATTAGGAATTATTTTTATATTTAGTGGTATTTATATTGCTGAACGAAAAAATTAAAAATCTAAAATTTAAAATGAAGCCTTAAATATCCTCTTACTTGTCTTAAAATCGGGCTATTAACTTCACTTATTTTGAAAATATTAACAAGTATGTGAGTTTATTTGTTGTTGCATCTTTAAGATTCCTGTTTTCACAGGAATGACACAGAAGTAGAAAGATTCTGGGTCCGCAAACGGACCAAAATGACAGTTAATAAGGATTGATCGTTATTTAAATAACTCAAATCTCTCAGTTAATTTTTCTACTATATTTTTCTTACCAAAAATTAAAACACCTAGATGTTCAACAATTTTTAAATCTTTTTGAGCTATTTCTTTCATAATTTTCTTATCATCTGAAGTTTCAATCATTTCCCTTATAAACTCTGAAATTTCAAGTTCCTGATCTTTTGCAATTTTAATCAAATCTAATATTTCTTTATTTGAATCAGCATTTTTTATCATTATTGCATGCTGAATATTAAGTTTAATATGTTCGTTATCTTTTGTAATAATTGAATCTTGTAATAAAAGCTGTTTCCCACATCTTGCCCCAAAAGCCGCATTAAGATGAGCAATTGTATTCATTTCCTGCCATCTTTCTAAGTTCAAGCCTTTATTTATAACGGCAACAGCAATTTTTGTTTCTTTAGCTTTTTGTGAATCTTTATAATCAGAAGATCTCATCATTGGAAACAAAACCACATCTCTCAAGTTTTCCTGTTCTGTTAGCAAAGTTACAAGGCGATCAATTCCCATTCCAAAGCCAGATATTGGTGGCATGCCGTGTTCCATGGAAATGATATATTCGTCGTCACCTTGCATGGCTTCCGTGTCGCCAAAAGCTTCTGCTTTTTTCTGTTCTTTAAATCTTTCCGCCTGATCAATTGGATCAACAAGCTCTGAATAGGCTTTGACTATTTCCCAACCATTTACAATTAGCTGAAATTGATCAACCATATTAAGATTTTTGTCACTGACTCGAGCAAGTGGCTGTAATGATTTTGGATAATTGTATAGGAAAATTGGACCGGTAATTTTTGGTCTGCAGACTTTTTTGTACAGATGATCAACAATTGTTGGATATAACATTTTATCAACAGCTTCTATTTTAATGCCTTTAACATTAAGTTCTTTTTTCAAAGTTTCTTCGCTGTCAAATTTCATAATATCAATGCCACTTTCTTTTTTCAGAAGTTCAACAAAATCGACTCGAGGCCATGGAGTTGTGAAATCAACTTCTTTTATGTCGCCATCTTTACTTTTTACCTTAATTTTTTTATTTAAATTCAAAGTTTCAAAAATAAAATCAAACATTTTTTCCGTAAAAATCATATTGTCTTCAAAATTCCAGTAAGCACAATAATGCTCCAAATGTGTATGTTCTGGCAAATGAGATGGATCAATCCCTTCATTTCGAAAAGCTTTGCCAAGTTCAAATATTTTTTCAAAACCGCCAACAATCGCCATTTTTAGAGGAAGTTCGTGAGAGATGCGTAACACTAAATCTAAATCCCAGGCGTTATTGTGGGTTTTATATGGGGTTGCCGCGGCTCCAGTGGCATTTTGTAAAAAAGTTGGCGTCTCCACTTCATAAAAATTTTCTTTCCAGTAAAATTGCCTAATGGCTTTGATTAAATTACTTCGAAGTTTAAATCTTTCCAAAGTTTCGTCATTACAAACTAAATCCAAATATCTTTGTCTATAAAGAATTTCCTCATCACAAATTCCATGAAATTTTTCTGGGAGTGGGAGTAGAGCTTTGCCAAGAAATTTCCATTCTTTTGCAAGTAATGTTTTTTCTCCATGTTTGGTTGTGAACATTTCACCTTTTGTACCAATGAAATCTCCCATATCAATATTATCCTGAATAGTTTTGAAATCTTTTTCTCCTATTTCATTTTGACTAAAAGCAAGTTGAATTCGTCCGCTTTCATCTTTTAAAACAATGAAAATTAATTTACCAAAACCTCTAATCATCATTACTCTTCCAGCTAAAGCCACATTTTTTATTCCATTTTCTAAAATTTTAGCTTCAGTACAAAAATGAGTTTTTTCAAATTTTTCTGGATATGGATGAATCCCTGATTTTTTTAAATTTTCAAGTTTTTCAATACGAATTTGACGAAGGTCAGACATTGGGAGTGGTGGAAAAAAGTTAATAGTTGGCAGTTAGCAGATGGCAGAATGGGAAAATGAAAGAAAGTATATTCACTATATAAGATTCTGGTTTTTACTGGAATGATATGCTTGAAATTATCTTGACAAAAAAAGAAAGCAGTAGTGTAATAGATTCTCTTTATTTGGTAAAAATATTTTTATGGAACAATCAGCCGAAATTACCTCCGATCAGATAGTTTTAATGGAAAGACAATTGGCTAAAATTGATTTTTTTGATTTTGATAATGAGCCTAAACCGGATATTTTATATTTAAATCAGCAGATAGAAGTAGTAAGAAATCAACTTTTTAGATATTGGGACGAAAGAACTGAACGAAATGGAGATGAAGAAAGAAGATTTTATTGTCCTTATCGATTGTTAGTTGAAAGGGATGGAGAAAAATGTTATTTACAGCTTACTATCATGATTGATGGGAAAAATTTTGAAGTGTATGGAGATGGTTTTGAAACATTATCAGGTAGTAACCCAACAGCTAAAAATTCAAATCAAGTAAGAGAGGAGGCTTTAAGAAAATTAGCTCAGGTTTATAATATAAAAGAAAATTTACATAAGCGTTTACAAGCATCCCCTGTAACTACAATTCCAAGCGCAAGAGATCAACTTTTTAGATATTGGGATGAAGGAACTGAACGAAATGGAGATGAAGAAAGAAGATTTTATTGTCCTTATCGATTGTTAGTTGAAAGGGGTGGGAAAAAATGTATTTTAACAATTACTGTTAAGATTGACGGAAAAGAATTTGAGATATATGGAGATGGTTTTGAAACATTATCAGGTAGTAACCCAACAGCTAAAAATTCAAATCAAGTAAGAGAGGAGGCTTTAAGGAAATTAGCTCAGGTTTATAAGATAGAAGAAAATTCACATAAGCGTTTACAAGCATTACCTGTAACTACAATTCCAAGTGTAACAGATCAACTTTTTAGATTTTGGGACGAAAAGACTAGACAAAATGGAGATGAAAAAAGAATATTTTTTTGT
>Ga0208968_1001187_pt1 | contig 14436 bp, 6 predicted proteins | sample RifOxyA3_FD_184031 | JGI IMG/M metagenome (GOLD analysis project Ga0208968, IMG submission 184031) | Groundwater microbial communities from Rifle, Colorado - Rifle Oxygen_injection A3 (SPAdes) | ecosystem: Environmental > Aquatic > Deep subsurface > Groundwater | place: Rifle, Colorado, United...
CAAACCAGCATCTTTATAAAACTGGGAGGGTTGATCAAATGTATTGTTACGGCCATAAATGTATGGAGAAACTGCCTGTTTACCTTCAGCAGCATTTATCGTAATATTAACATCCTGGGTAAAAGCAATATTCGTCCCCATGCAAAACACCAAAACAACTAGAAAACATTTTATTATCAATCGGAATTTCATAAGAATATTTGATTTAGTTAATGCATTAAAAGTATTTTCTTTCTTTCGAATTTAGGGGGCGTCATGTTCCGGATTAGGGGTACTGATGTGTTATTCCTGTTCTTTATAGGTTCGTAAATATTCAGAAGGTGATAACCCGAACTCACTCTTGAAATTGATAGTGAACCTTTTGGGTGAATTGAAGCCAACGGCATACGCGATTTCAGCTATTTGCAACTGGCTTTTCCCTAAGAGTTGCCGTCCCCGTTTGAGCCGGATCGTGCGAATAAACTCGGCAGGCCCTTTACCAGTAATACTCATCAGTTTTTTATATAAGTGGCTCCTGCTGAGACCAACTGCGGCACCGAGTTCCTCGACAGAAAATTCCGTGTCACCAATGTGTTCTTCCACTACATTGATAGCTTTTTCAATTAGTTTCTCATCTAACGGAGTTATCGTGATTTCTCCCGGAGAAACATCCATTTTCTGGCTAAATGAACGGTGGCACTTTTCTGTCCATTCCAGGAACTTGCGAATGCGTAATTTTAGCAAATTGAAATTGAAAGGCTTGGTCAGATAGTCATCTGCACCTAATTCCAAACCTTCTATTTGATATTCTTCTGCGGTACGGGCAGTCAGTAAGATCACCGGAATGTGCGACCACTGTATGTTGGTTTTTATCCGGGTGCAAAGTTCCGTTCCGCTCATAACGGGCATCATCACATCACTCACAACAATGTTAACATCGCTTTTTCTGAGTTGTTCCAAGGCTTCCTGACCGTTAAAGGCCACCAATACGGAATACTCATCCGCCAGGCTATCAGCCATGAACTCGCAAAAGTCCCTGTTGTCATCAACCAACAGCAAGACAGGATTGGCAGGAAGAAGTTGATCTTCAAGTTCTTCAAATGGTTCTTCGTCCGATTCTTTTTCAAGAGGAAACTCTTCCGAAGTAATAACTTCCTGAATTGGGAGCTTAAAGGTGAATACACTGCCTTGAGGCTTGTTATCCGCACCAGTAACATTTCCTCCATGCATGTGAACATATTCACTTACAATGTGCAAACCGATTCCGCTGCCTGTTTTGTGTTGTTTTTGTGGGGCCTGATAGAATCGTTCAAAAACGTGTTCCTTGTCTGCATTGCCAATCCCCTGCCCCGAATCGGACACACTGACACATACGCGATCATCCTCCTGATAAATATGGACTTCAATACTTCCACCATCCGGAGTATATTTAAAGGCGTTGGAAAGCAGATTCAACATTATTTTCTGTACTTTATCCGGATCGAATTGCATCGATGGAATTTCCATTTCGTTGGAAAAAGTGAAATTCATGTGACGATCTATGGCATATACCTGGAAACGATGACACAACTCTCTGACGAAATGCACAAAATCACCTGCCTGCAGGCGCAACGATTCGGCACCCACATCCAATTTACGGAAGTCAAGCAAAGCATTAATCAATTGCAATAATTGTTCTGCATTTTTGTTTACCGTGTTAAGCGTTTTGCGCAAGCCATCATTCAAATCGCCGCTTAATACCTTTTGCAAAGGGGTAAGAATAAGTGTAAGTGGCGTGCGTAAGTCGTGACTGATATTGGTGAAGAACCTCAGTTTCATCTCATTAATGTTTGTCTCCTGTTCGCGTTTTAACTGCAACCTTTGCCGTTCGAGTTTTGCGCGATGTCGCTTTCGGGTACGATAAATAATAAAACCGATAAGGCCAACGACAAGGAAAACGTACAACGCCTTTGCCCAGTTTGACAAATAGAAAGGAGGCGTAACGGTAATATCCAAAACAGTCGCTTCTTCGTTCCATACTCCATCACTGTTGCAAGCTCTAATGTATAGCCTGTAGTCGCCCGGATTCAATGAAGAAAATACTATTTTGTTCTCATGCGTTGGAAGCCATTGATCGTTGAAACCATCCATTCTATATTCATATCTTACTTTGTCAGCATTCAGCAAATCTCCGGTAGCGAAATGTAATGCGATCAGTTTATCTTTATAGCTAAAAGTTAATTTAGAAGTATATTCCATAGAATGTTCCAACAACTTCTGCCCATTGTAAAGAGAATCTACCTGAATGTTATTATTGGCTAAACTCAATCCGGTAAAGATTACTTTGGCGGGAAGTTGGTCCTTTCCAGCCAGTTTATTCGGATTGACGACAGTGTATCCTTCTGTTCCTCCCAAAAGAATGTCGCCATTTTGAAGTTTGCAAATAGAATGATTGTTAAAATAGTTGGTCTTAAGTCCATCCTTGGTGAAAAAATTTCTGCTGGTAATTCTCAAATCACCTTGAATACCACGCTCGGTTGAAAAAACAGATAAACCGTTGCTTGTCGTTACCCATATTTTACCATTGTTATCCTCAGTGATACCCCTTACGATATTGTCGCACAGCCCACTTTCTTTGTCAATGAAATAGAGTGTATCTTTCTTTAAATCCCACAATGTCAATCCCTGTGTGTGTCCCAGCCAAATATTATCTTTTTCATCTTTATATACACTGCCTATTAACATTTGTTTGAACTGTTGATTCCCCTGTTTATTTCCCATATACATGGTGTGGTTACCGGTAGTAATATCAACAATACAGAGTCCAAACACGGTACCCACGTATAATTTGTCTCCACCATCATAATGTATATCCAATGCGTATTTCACGTCTTCACCTACATTTATAAGAGAATCAAAACCCTCTTTATCTGAACGAAGACATTGTATTCCTCCCCCGAGAGAACCTATCCAAAAATTCCCATACCGATCTTCTTTTACATTCCAAATGTCGTTAGCTGCCAGCTTACTGTTTTCTTTGGTGATATTACTGAATTGTCCATTTTCATAACAAAACAGGCCGTTTAGGTACGTCCCAATCCAAATCCGTCCTTTCCGGTCCTCCTCCAGTGAAACGATCGCATTGTTTGGCATTGGCAGTTTTCTGATTTTACCTTTTTGCATATTTTCGTTCAGATACAATCCATTTCCGTCCGTACCCAACCAAATATTTCCTTGTTGGTCCTCTAATATTGCACTGACATCCTTACATTCTGCATGTTCAACATTGACAAACTTATCAAAGCTATCGTGGTAAAACGAAATGCCTTTTTTGTTGTGCCCCGCCCATATAATCCCTTTATTATCCTGATAAAGGCATCCTACATTGTTTGATGCGATAGAAGAATTCATCCCCGGATCGTGCAACAGATTTACCATGCTTTCATTAACCCTGTCGTAAATAAACAATCCCTTATGATCAGTACCTATCCATATACGTCCGTTTCCATCATCCAGTATCTCCAATACGCCATTGCTCTGGGTTTTACCGGAAGAACTCAACATCAATTTTTTCCAATCTGATTTTGTTCTTTCCCGGTAAAAAATCTCATCGGTTTTCCAGGAGTACAACCAAATTCCACTACGGCTATCTATGTAAATATGGGTGTATTTGTCAAGAATTTCGGGTTTAAAATATTCATGTAAATCAATAGAAGTCTGTTCCCCTGTGAATTTATTTATCTGAAATAAAACTCCTGACTTCAATAGACCATACAAACTTTCGCCATTATCACTTAATTCTGTAGTTACTACTTCATCTACGTGTACTTTTATCCCAAAAACTTTCAATGTTTTATTGTGGGTGTCGTATAAAAATGTAGTTTGACCGCTCAATACCCATAAGTCTTGTTTTTTGTCCACATACACTTTGTAGTTGCGATCAACCTGTATGCCCAGGCCCTGCAGCAAATTGACAATATCGGTGATAAAACTATCCTTATTCCGGTTGTATGCTGTGTAGCCATACACGCTATTTATCCAGATATTGCCCAAGCCATCTTCCTGTAATCCCAGAATATCGTTTGGTAGTAACGAGTTGTCCCCTCCTGGTTTTTCGGTATATACTTTAAATCCGTAACCATCGTAGCGGTTTAATCCTGATTCTGTCCCGATCCATAAAAACCCATAGCTGTCTTTCAAAATTGTCCTGACATTGCTATTCGAAAGCCCCTCATTTGTACTCAGGTGATGAAACAGATAGGTCGATTGCCCGGTTCCTTGTAACGATACAACAAGAACCAAAATAAGTACACAACATAAGCTAACAGATGATTTCATTTTATTGGTTAATAATTGTACAAGCAGTGGGTTAAAGTACAGAAAATATCCTTTAACTCACGCAAGTTTGTACATAAAGGGGGTACACAATGTTTCGAATAATGCATTGCCATGTTTTCTTCATTGCAACAAACTTTTTTATATCGCCTGACATTCAAAATCTGGCGATTTTTGGGGCAAAGCAGGAGAAGTACGACTTTTTAACAAACCAAAGTTACTTCAGCCATCCCAACTAAGGACGAAGCTGCTGAGAAACAAAAGAAATCCGGCAAAAAGAAGTCAAAAAAGGAAACAGCAGAACAAGGGAAGACCTTCTTTTTTAGCTGAAAAAACAACGAAAGCCTAAAGGCTTTTTTTGTGTCGGAGAATTCTTGCCTTTAAGCAACACTATAACGATCGTCATAAATATTAAACGGGCGTTACATTCCGACCAGCCGTTGATATGAGTGCTCCTGGTTATTTTTGTACCGGAAAAGAAAAGATAGTCCGAAAAGGGATTTCGATGGAATTCACTTACAAGACGGCAAACTTGTATATCTATACCGGGAATATTCCTCTCACTGAAGCTTTACCATAACCAAGATGTGGACCCAGTATTTCAACTTTATAAAACTTCGCCGCGGACGGGTCATTGTACCCATCCACGGCGAAATTGATTTCAGCAGGGATGATATCCCACTGGAAATCTGCAAAGAATTGTTTGATAGGGGATTTCCATATCTTGAATTAACGGAGTTGGGGAAAATAGAACTTTATGGGAAAATAGAAGGAAATCCTATACCAAGGCAAGTACGGAAAACAAGAAAGAAAAACTATGAGTGATTAATCCAACTATAATAGACTATTATTAAGATACATAGAGACTTAAAAAGGTTTGAAAGAACATGAAAAGACCTCGCTGAAAATTATCTAATTTTTGGAATTCCTTCTTTTTATTATACTTTCGACAACGATTTTAGGCATCTGATGAACAGTGTACCAAATGGAATTGAAAATGGGCGTTGAAAATACAGATTACTGGCGATTGACTTGGGTTCAATTCAAGGATGGCGACAAGGAAGCTTTTGCCATTTTTTACAACCTGCACATCGACCGGCTTTATCAGTATGGTCTAAAGCTCTCAAATGATGAGGATACGATTAAAGACGCTATTCAGGAAGTGTTTCTCGACCTTTACCTGAAAAGAAGAAGCAACCAAACAACTCCTGAAAATCTGAAATTTTACCTGCTTTTGGCCTTGAAACGGAACCTGATTAAAAAACTGAAAACTAAAAGAAGGTTTGATGAAGGGGAAATATCAGAAGAAAAATTTTTAGATCTGGAATTTAGTCCCGAATACCAGATGATTGAGATGGAACAGGACGAAGAAACCAGACACAAAGTTGTGGAAGCATTAAACCAGCTCCCGGATAGACAGAAAGAAGTTATTTATTTGCGTTTCAATGAGTCCATGGATTATCCTGCAATTGCAAATTTGCTGGGAATTACCATCGAATCGGTTCGAAAACAAGTCTATAGGGCTTTAAAAACTGTCAGAGAATTACTTGATAATAAATCGTTTACAATTTTATTTTATTTTCTTCAAAAAAAAAATCAAAAAAGCTGTCCATGTTTAAGTAGTTAGTTGCCTTTTAGGGTATATTATAACAACGCGAATGGACAATCTAAGCAAGTACCTTGAAGACATTAACTTTATAAGCTGGATTTTTGAACCTTCTGACAGACTGAATTCGATTTGGGTAAAATACCAGACAGAACATCTGGAAGAGGTAAAAAATATCCAGATGGCCCGCAAAGTTATTCTTCAATTCCGCACGATCGCCAAATCACTTTCCGAAGAAGAGAAAATTATTTTATTCTCAAGGGTACTCAAACAAATTGAGGAAAAACAAAAATCAGGAAAAACCAAACGAATTTTACTAGGCTTCGCTAAATATGCTGCTGTTGCGATTCTTTTTTTCTCGATCGGAGCTTTGCTATTTTACAGACCAACAACAACCAATCAGGCATTTTACGCATTTAATTCTGAGGAGTGGATTCCTGCCGATCAAACTCAGCTTATTCGTTCAAACGGTGAAAATATAATTATCGGTGACCAGCGATCCATCATCAGCTACAAAAAGACAGGAGAATTGGTTATCAACAAAGATACCTTAAAATCGATCAAATTAGATCCAAAAAGCAGCCAGGCGCTTAATCAACTGATTATTCCGTATGGAAAAACCTCGGAAATAATATTACCCGACGGAACCAAAGTATTTCTGAATGCCGGAAGCCGACTAGCCTACCCGGATCTTTTCACAGGCGATACCCGCGAAGTCCTGTTAATGGGCGAGGCTTACTTTGAAGTGAAACACGATGACAAACACCCTTTTGTGGTCCTGGCAAACGATTTGCGGATCAAGGATCTGGGAACCAGCTTTAATGTTTCTGCTTATTCTGCCGACGGGCGTATTGAAACCGTACTGATAGAAGGAAAAGTAAGTATCCGACAAAATAACTCAGGTCTCTTCGCCAGAGAAACAGAGCTAATTCCTGGTCAATTGGCTTCGTATAACAGGGAAACCCGGGAAATTACAGTAAATACGGTGAATGTGGAAGACTATATTCTTTGGACCCAAGGAATGATGAAGTTTGAAACCGTTGACCTGAACCGTATTGTAAGAAAATTGGAAAGGTTTTATAATATCCGTTTCAAATTCAATGATCCGATGCTGGGGACTTTAAAAATCTCGGGAAAATTGGAATTAAAAGAAGACAGGAATGAAGTCCTCGAAAGGATTGCCCGGACTGCATCAGTAAATATTATTAAGAATGAAGATGGCACTTATGCAATATTAAAATAAAAGAACTGGCAAGTGTTCCAGCACTTACCAGTCCCGCGTGTTAAATTTTTTTTATTAACGGTTCATTTAACGGTTCAAATTTATGAAAAAAAAACGAGAAGTCAGGTTCCCGTATGGGGATGAGATTAGATTACAAATCAGAAAGATGAAACTTACAGCAATTCTATTGTTTATCGTGTGTGTGACATTTGGAAACAGTTTCTCACAGGTCCGTTTAACGGTTCGTTTTGACAAAACCGATATTCGTGATGTACTGCAAACCATCGAGGAAAAGACTGATTACATTTTCCTGTACAAGGACAATATCTTCGATTTTTCGAAGAAGATTTCAGGTGATTTCAAAGAAGCCAAATTCGAGGATGTTTTAAACAGTTTCTGTGAGCAAACCAAAATCTCTTATGAGATACGCGACAGGCAAATCATTTTGAAAGAAAAAGCTGTTATTCCTTTGCTGGATGAACAACAACCTGGGAAAAAGGAAATAAAAGGGAAAGTGACCGAATCAAATGGAAACCCTTTACCCGGAGTTTCAATTGTTGTGAAAGGCACCACTACCGGAACAATCACCGATACGGAAGGAAACTTTGTCATGCAGGTTGATTCCGAAGCAAAAACGGTAGTATTCTCGTTTGTGGGAATGAATTCACAGGAAATAAAAATTGGTTCCAGTAATCTTTATAACATAACCCTATCCGAAAACTTAGTGGGACTGGATGAAGTGGTGGTAATTGGCTATGGAAAGCAGTCAAGAGAAGTTGTAACAACTTCTATTTCCAAACTTGATTCCAAAGTTTTGGAAAATGTTACTTATGCGAGTGCTGCTTCTGCTTTGCAGGGAACTGTGTCGGGAGTTCGTGTACAGAGTACATCAGGACAGCCTGGTGCTGCTCCACGGATTGTAATTCGTGGAGGGACTTCGATTAATAATCCAAATGGAGCTTCTCCGTTATACATTATTGATGGGGTAATCCGTACGGACATGAATGATATCAATTCTGATGATATAGAGTCATTGCAGGTTTTAAAGGATGCAGCTTCAACTTCTATCTATGGAGCAAGAGGCTCCAATGGTGTGGTAATTATCACAACTAAGTCAGGGAAACCAGATGAGACTCGTATTACTTATTCATACGATCTGACCTTGTCAAAACCTGGGAAATTATATGAATTAGCCAATGCCCGGGACTATTTAACCATGAACAGGTTAGGGGTGTTTGCCGATCCTAAATTTGGTAATAATGCCACCAGATTAACTTTACCTATGGGATACGGAACAGGTAATGATCTGACAAATAAGACCTCCTTTACTACACAGTATCTTACAGCAGAAAATGAGCATAAGTTAAAAGAGGGATGGGAAAGTATGCCAGATCCGGCAGATCCAACTAAAACACTGATATTTAAAGATACCGATTTTCAGGCTCTTACATACCAGACAGGCATTTCAAATAATCATAATTTATCAATATCCGGAGGAAATGAAAAAGCTACATTTAATGCAGGAATTGGGTATTTAACTTCTCAGGGAACAGTTATCACTACCAATTATGATCGGCTTAGTTTTAATTTAAATGGAGACATTAAAGTCAAAGATAATTTGAGTTTTTTTTCACGTGTCTTATTTTCAAATGCTCATGATAATGCTCCCTATTCCGGTGCTGATGTAACATTTTTCCGGAATGCAGGATTAGCTCCAACAGCAAAATATACATTTGAAGATGGATCACTCGCACCAGGAACTAACAGCACCATAGGAAATCCAGTATATTATAAGAATAACAGACTCAACAAAAACTCCAATGAAAGATTAACCATTACAATCGGTTCTCATTGGGAAATTTTGCCTGGTCTTTCTTTTGATCCGCAGGTGTCTATGTATAATTCTACCGGCGATTCTTATGCTTTTCAGCCAGGATTTTGGAATGGTCCCCTTTCATATGTGACTACACGTTATGCCAGTGCTCAAAATGCGAAATGGAGGCAAACACAAGCAGATGGAGTGTTTTCTTATATCAAATCTTTTTTGACGGATCATCACCTGGATGCTAAAGCAGGTATTTCCTATTTTGGAAGAGAACGATCCACTTTGAGTGCATATGGACGCAACGCTTCCACTGATTTAATCCCGACACTTAATGCATCTGGTGAGGCTACATCTGTAAGTAGTTATATTTCAAATCAGGTTATTTTAGGTTACTTTGGTAGAATAAATTATGATTATCAGAAAAAATATCTCTTTTCATTGAATATGAGATATGACGGGGCTTCCAATTTAGGAGATGAAAACAAATGGGGATTCTTCCCTGGGGCATCCGTTGGATGGAATGTCTATAAAGAAAATTTTTGGAAAGTATTACCAACAGACCTTTTCCGTTTAAAACTAAGGGGAAGCTATGGTGTTAATGGGAATATCGCTGGTCTCGGTGACTTTACTGCTCAGGGTGAATATGGGGTAGGAGCAAAATATGGAGGAGCAGCTGCCATTCAAAATACAGTTATTCCAAACACGAATTTGAAATGGGAGCAATCAAAGACCTTTGATGTGGGAGCGGATATTGGTGTTTTCAAAAACAGGGTGACCTTTTTGATTGACTATTATCGCAGAGTTACTGATAACTTATTAACAGGTTTGTCTTTACCTCATTCTACAGGTTTTGGGAGTGTACTTACCAATCTGGGAAGTCTCGAAAACAAAGGATTTGAAATTGAATTAGGGGCTAAAATATTGCCTGCATCATCTGATGTTCAATGGGATATTTCCTTTAACGCCTCAAAAACAAAAAATAAAGTATTAAAACTGCCTCCAAACGGTACAGAAAATAACCGTATAGGAGGATATAATGTATGGGATCCTAAAATAGGAGACTACGCCTGGTTGGGAGGAATACAGGAAGGACAACCACTGGGGCAGGTATATGACCGTCAGCAGGTGCGGATTTATCCTACCGATGAAGCGGCTTTAGCAGGTCCGGTAGCAACATATATTGTGGGGGCAAATAAAAAGCAATTCGGAGGTGATGTTGAATACCTTGATGTGGATAAAAATGGATTGATCGATTCGCGTGACAAGATATATATGGGCAACATTTTCCCGGTTTGGACAGGTGGTTTTACAAATTCATTGAGCTACAAAAATCTAAATTTATATATCCGTTTAGACTATACTACGGGACATACGATCTTCAATTATGCCAGAGAGTTTCTTGATGGCAACCTTTATGCAGATGGTAATCTTACACAAAGGATGGTTGACAGGTCATGGAAAAAACAAGGTGATATTACAGATATGCCCAGATATTATTGGGGTGGAGAGAGGACTCAGCGAAATGTTTTTAATGGCACAAGCACCTCCGGAAGTTCAGAATATCAGGAATCAGGAGATTTCTTGGCAGTCAGAGAAGTGACATTAAGCTATAACGTATCCGCTAAATTCTTGAAAAAGATAAATGTCAGTAACCTGAGGTTTAATATTACAGGAAATAACCTGCATTATTTCACTAATTATCTTGGTTTAAATCCTGAAGATGGTGGTCAGGATAATGGGCGTTATGCGATGCCAAAAAATATAATTTTTGGCGCCAATATTTCATTTTAATTAATATTAAAAATCATGAAAAAACTAAGTATAATTCTGTTAATATTAATAATTGGAACGATAGTTCCGTCTTGTACAGAGACTTTGGATGTGACTCCAACAAGTGTAATAACGACTAATTCTTTTTGGAAAACAGAAGATGGTGCAGTTGGGGCACTTAATGGAATGTATGTAGATCTCAGGTCAATGTCAGAGGCTATTTATGTTGTCGGAGAGCAAAGAAGCGAAGTATTCGAGGGCGGAGTTTATGGCAGCGGAGGGCATAACTTATTTGTGAATGATTTAAGTGGAGACCAGCCTAACCATTCTGACTGGCGTGGATTCTATAAGATTATTAATAGCGCAAACCTGATATTAAAGTATGTTCCAGGCATTACGTTTACTTCAGAGAGTTCGAAAAATAATATTTTAGCCCAGGCATATACTATGAGGGCTTATGTATATTTTGTTATGACAAAAATCTGGGGAGATTTGGTTTTACGAACCGAACCAACTGAAAGTTCTGACGCAGAAATCACTGTAAAGGAAAGATCTTCACAAGTCGAAGTTTTTACATTGATAAAAAGTGATATTGATAATGCGATTAAACTTTTCCCCAATAATAATTTCACTTCCGGTAGATATTACTGGTCAAAAGCTGCTGCCAATACGCTTAAAGGCGATGTATATCTTTGGACCGGGAAAAGACTCGATGGAGGAGAACAGGATTTCAATACAGCCCTGAGTTCATTGAACGAGGCTTCAAATGCTGACGTCGCTTTGCTGCCAAAATTTGCTAGTCTGTTCGAATATACTGGTAAAGGAAATAAAGAAGTTTTAATGAGCATCAGATTTCAGGATTTGGATGGCATAGCCAATAATTTATTCCAGAACATGTGGATCATTACTAGTGCTATTCCAAAGACCATTAATGAAAAAACCAAAAATCTGATTCAACCAGTGGGTAGTGGACAAGGACTTTTAGTCTTAACAGAACTGGTTCGGAAACAGTTCACGGATGATGACACAAGAAAGAAAGCATCTTTCCATGAAATATATACCTATAAAACGGCTGCCGATTCTACTTTTTATTCAACGTTGTGCTTAAAAGGACAAGGACTGCTGACAGGAGGCACCCGACTTTTTTTGAGTGATGTGGTACTTTACAGATACGCCGATGTATTGTTACTGAAAGCTGAAGTTAAAAACGCACTGAATCAAGATCCCACAACTGAGATGAATTTGATAAGACAACGTGCTTATGGCATCAACAATGCATCACATGGCTTTGTCTCTGGTACTAAAGAACAAAATGACACCGTAATCCTGCAGGAAAGGCTTTTTGAGTTTGTCTATGAAGGCAAAAGGTGGTGGGATTTGGTTAGGTTTGGGAAAGCATTTGACCTCGTCCCCAATCTTAAAAGCAGAACAGGTCAGGATTATCTTTTATTGTTTCCCATTGCAAATTCCGTTTTAAGTATGGAACCAAAAGTGAAACAAAATCCAGGTTATAACTAAATTCCAGAACTTAAAAATAAGATTTAGAGAGTATCGAGGCATGAATTTTTAAGCACAATGCTGGCATTTGTCAGCATTGTGCCCATGCTAACAAATATTATTCTTGATAAAGCTGTAGATGTGCGAACTGATTTCTGAAATGTATTTTAGGAGATTATTTTACTCAAAAATATTTGGACATCTGTTCGTTCTTATAGAACTCTCAGGCATGGAGGAATCCACTTCGAACCATATTTTCATCCTCACTTTGTACCGACACCTTAAAAATTAATTCAGCAAGATGTTTGTTTCATCTGGAATGGATATTTCAGTTTCCTTAATTTATTTAACAATTCGTTATGCATAAATTTCCTAGTTTAAATCTAAAGTTGATCTTGCTTTTTATCATTCCGTTTTTAATGATATTTAGTTTCAATTCTAATTCGCAGGAATCAGTTTTTTCGGTAAAAAAAATATGGGATAAAGCGCCCCACAATGCATTCACCGATCTAATCAGGTTTGAAGGAAAGTTCTATTGCACCTTTCGGGAAGCAGATTCCCATGCAGTAAGGACCACTGCTGATTTTGGCAAGATACGTGTGCTTAGTTCAACTGATAGTGAAAACTGGCAATCATTTGCCCTCATTGATAAAAAAGGATATGACCTTCGCGACCCAAGTCTGAGCATTACTCCGTCTGGAAAATTGATGTTGCTTATGTCCGGATCATTATACGATGGTGTTAAAATAGCCAATGTACATGGTCAGGTATCGTTTTTTGATCTAACGAAGAATTCATTTTCAGAACCAAAACCGGTTAAATATGATAAAAAAATTAATTCTGAACTGAATTGGTTGTGGCGTATAACATGGTTTAAGGACATGGCTTACGGAGTAGTTTACCAGTTGGAAAAAGGAACAAGTCATACTAAAATCTATCTGGTTGAATCAAAAAACGGAGTTAATTATTCACTTGTAACTCATTTGGAAGTTGAAGGTTCGCCAAATGAAACAGCATTAAACATTACACCGGAAGGAAAGCTTGCTTTACTGGTCAGGCGTGAAGGTAAAAATGAAGATGGCATGTATGGAGAAAGCAGTTTCCCATTTAAAAAATGGAACTGGGTTCATACGGGATTTAAATTAGGCGGTCCTAAGTTTATTTTTGCTCCGGGCGGAGAAATGCTGATTGGAACAAGAACTTTTTCCAAAAAGGGGGATTGGCTAACAGGACTTTTAGTTTCAGATTCAACGGGCAAATTCAGGCAAGTTTTTGAATTTCCGGCTAAAGGTGATTGCAGTTATCCCGGAATGCTCATTTACAATGATATATTATACTTTTCCTACTATTCGGGTCACCAGGGTAAACCAAGCATTTATTTAGCTCAAATTCCTGTTTCCCGGCTTCAGACGATGATTCATCGGAAAACCGAAATCAGCAAAAGGTGGACTATAGACAAAGCACAAAATTGGTACAAACAACAAGAGTGGATTTCCGGCTCAGATTTTATTCCAAGCACGGCAATTAATCAACTCGAAATGTGGCAGGAATCAACTTTTGATCCCCAAACGATTGACCGGGAATTGGGTTGGGCAGAAAATATTGGCTTTAATACCATGAGGGTTTATCTACATAGCCTGGCATGGAAACAAGACACCGCAGGATTTAAACAACGGGTTGGGCAATATTTAAGTATTGCAGATAAACACAAGATCAAGACCATATTTGTATTTTTTGATGACTGTTGGAATAAAGTGGGTCATGCCGGTACACAACCAATGCCTAAACCAGGAATTCATAATTCAGGGTGGATACAGGATCCGGGCGATCCCGCTTCAAAAGATTCAACAAATTTTCCTTTGCTTGAGCGATATGTAAAAGATGTGATGAGCCATTTTGCCAAAGATAAACGCGTTTTATTGTGGGATTTATACAACGAACCTGGGAACACGGGCAAGCTAACGACTACATTACCACTCTTGAAAAAGATCTTTTCGTGGGCACGTGAAGTCAACCCTGAGCAGCCAATAAGTGCCGGGTTGTGGAGTTGGAGTTTTAAAGAATTCAATGAATTTCAGGCATTAAATTCGGATATTATAACTTACCACGATTACCAGGAGCCAAAGATCCATCAAAATATAATCAATCTATTACGGACCCATGGCAGACCCCTTATTTGTACCGAATACATGGCACGAACATTAAACAGCCGGTTTTCCAACA
>Ga0208968_1001193_pt1 | contig 14399 bp, 13 predicted proteins | sample RifOxyA3_FD_184031 | JGI IMG/M metagenome (GOLD analysis project Ga0208968, IMG submission 184031) | Groundwater microbial communities from Rifle, Colorado - Rifle Oxygen_injection A3 (SPAdes) | ecosystem: Environmental > Aquatic > Deep subsurface > Groundwater | place: Rifle, Colorado, United...
GGCGGCGGACGGGGGAAAGGGAAGAGAGGGGGGACACGCACGTTTGGCGGGCGAACCCGATTCACCCGTGGCACAAGGCCACGGGAGTCTCACGCATGGGCCAGCACGCAGTCGTTCCACCCGCGACGGACGCATTACGGTTGATTCGGGGCGCCGCGATTGCGATTTGGCGTCTTCCCGTGTACATTGTTATTCGTTCCGGGACACGTCGCGCCGTCGGACATCTGGCCGACTTCAGTCCCGAGCCGCAACGTTGGCGGCAGGTTGGATCCATGGCGGCGGGACGACGCGGGAAACGCGGGTTGGAGCGGGAGGTCTAAGGTCGGGGGAACGGACCGTTTGCAGGGCAGGGCCCCGCAGCGTCCGACACAGCAGTTTTCGCATCAGCACTGGTTGGAGTCTGTGAGACACGAGGAGTCGACTCACTCAACGCCTGTACGCGTCTTCTTCCTGGGGTCTGGACGGCTTGCGGTTCCGGTTCTGGAAACGCTGCTGACCGATTCCAGGTTGATGCTTGCAGGTATCGGGACTCAGCCTGACCGGCCAGCCGGTCGTCGCCAGCATCTTCTGGCGACGCCGGTGGGGCAGTTTGCCCAGGCGCGTGGCTTGGCGGTCACCAAGCCGGATTCGGTGAACACACCTGCGTTTCTCGATCCCTTGCGCGAGTTGACCCCCGACCTGATCGTCGTTGTTTCCTTTGGCCAGATCCTCAAGCACGAGCTGCTGCACCTGTCCGACTTCGGCTGCCTGAACGTCCACGCCTCCCTCCTGCCTCGACACCGCGGTGCGTCTCCGGTCAACGCCGTGATCCTGGCCGGCGACACCGAAACGGGTGTGTCTTTCATGCGTATGGATGCGGGCCTGGACACTGGGCCTGTCTACCGTGTCCTGCAGCTACCGCTCACGGGAGCGGAGACGGCGCCCGAACTCGAGGAGCGGCTGGCTCGGCTTGCCGCGGAGCACATCGGCGCCTGCGTCTGGGATGTCTGCCGTGGCGGCCTGCAGCCGGTCGCCCAGGCGCCGGACGGGGCAACCTGCGCCAAGAAGCTGAAGAAGGAAGATGGCGTTCTGGACTGGTGCCAGCCGGCGCACGTCCTCGAGCGCCGCGTGCGGGGGCTGCAGCCCTGGCCGCGGGCCTTCATTCGGGTCCCGACCGGGAACGCGGTTCGGCGCGTCCAGATCGTGCGTGCCGGCGTCGCGGACGTGGTCGGGCCGGTTGTGGTGCCGGGAACGGTTCTCGAGGCTGGCAAGACCGGTTGGGTGGTTGGCTGCGGTTCGGGCGCGCTGCGGCTGCTGCGCGTGGTTCCCGAGGGGCGGCACGAAATGGATGCGGCTGAATTCCTGCGCGGCTGTCCGGTGCCGGCGGGTACGAATCTGGCCATGGCGCATGTGAATGGAGACGGTGCTACCGAGATAAAATGAAGCACATTCTGATCAACACCGAAGGCCTGGAGACCCGCGTGGCGCTCGTCGAGAACGGCGTCCTGCAGGAGTTCTTCGTTGAGCGCAAGGGGACCAGCCACATGGCTGGCTCGGTCTTCAAGGGCCGGATTCGGAACCTTGAGCCCTCGCTGCAGGCGGCGTTCGTTGACATCGGCGCGGAGCGCAACGCGTTTCTGCACTACTGGGACATGTTGCCGGCCTCGAAGGACGTGCTGGAAGGCGATGACGATTCTGAGGAAGCGGAAGAGCAAGAGCGTTCCGAGGCGCCCGCCGCGGCGCCGGAGCCGACGGAGCCTGCCAAGCAGCGGAAGGCCGGCCTGTGGGACTCGCTGCGCCAGAGATTTTTCCCGTCGCCGGAGTCGGAGCGCCAAGTGGCGGGTCACGAGGAGCCGAGACCTGCCCGCCGCCCGCCGCCGCGGCGGCGGCAGCAGCAGCGGCGCCCCCAGGTCCGGGTGGATGATATTCCCAAGCTGTTCAAGCCGGACTCCCAAGTCCTGGTGCAGGTGACCAAGGGGCCGATCGGGTCCAAGGGCGCGCGGGTGACCACGAACCTGAGCATCCCCGGCCGCTACCTGGTCCTGTTGCCGAACTCCTCGCACGTGGGCGTGTCGAAACGCGTCGACGACCGTGACGAACGTGACCGGCTCCGGCAGGTCCTGCGGCAACTGCCGCTCCCTCCCGGCATGGGCTTGATCTGCCGTACCGTCGGTGCCGGCAAGGATGAGAAGCTCTTCCAGCGCGACTTGGATATGCTGCTGGGAATCTGGTCGGACATCGAGAAGCAGAACGGGACCCGGACTGCGCCCTACTGCGCCTACCAGGAACCGGACTTGGTCGGTCGGTCTGTCCGTGACTACCTGACGGAAGACATCGACGAGATCGTGGCCGACTCCAAGGAGGCCTGTGACTTGGCCCAGCAGATGGTCCAGACGTTCAGCCGCAACGAGCGCGTGAAGGTGCGGTTCTACAACAACCCGACGCCCATCTTCGCGAAATACAGCCTGACGGACCAGATCGAAAGCATCTTCCGGCACAAGGTGTCCCTGCCGGGCGGCGGGCACATCTGCATTGACGAGACGGAGGCGCTGATCGCCATTGATGTCAATTCCGGCAGGAACCGGGGCGGCAAGGACCACCCCGAGACGATCATGCGTACGAACATGGAGGCGGTCGAGACCATCGCGCGGCAACTCCGCCTGCGCAACCTTGGGGGGATCATCGTTCTGGACCTGATCGACATGCGTTCGCGCCGTGATCAGCACACGGTGTTCAAAGCGCTCAAGGACGCGTTGCTGGCGGACCGGGCCAGGATCAAGGCCTACCCGATCTCGCCCCTCGGTTTGGTGGAAATGACGCGTCAGCGCGAGTATGAAAGCCTGCAGCAGACGATGTTCTCCGACTGTCCGTACTGCCACGGCAAGGGACTGATCAAGTCGGCGACCAGCATGAGCGTCGAGATTCAGCGGCGCCTCATCGAACTGTTGCGCCGCCGCAAGGGCAAGCTCCAGGCCCGGATCCTGGTGCACCCGCAGGTGCTCGAGCGGCTGAAGAACGAGGACGCACAGTTGCTGACTGCCCTGGAACGGCAGTTTGGCGGCGAGTTGTCGTTCCGCGAGGACCCGGCCCTGCACGTCGAGGAGTTCCGGTTGCTGGACTTGGCGACCGGGGACGAACTCTAAAACTCGAGGACAGGCAGGAAGACCGTGACGGAAACGTCGTGTGGCAGCAGAAGTATACGCGCCTCTGTCTTGGACCGGCAGGTCCAAGCTCGGACGCGGACCGTAGCAACGCCTCGGTGTGAGCTAATTCTCTTCCATCACCGTGATCTTGATCTTGCCCTCGGCGATCTCGAGCAGCGCGATGTCCAGAAAGCTCCGGTCATCGTGCGGCAACACCGGGACGAGCGGCTTGGCATTGCGGGCCAGTTCAGTCGCGCGTTTCGAGGCGCCGTTGATCAGCGCCCGCACGCTCCCGACCTTGGCCTTGGCGCGCTCCAGATAGAGTTCGTTCAAGGGGTTGTCTCCGTTCGTCTAAGCAGGTCTGGGAAAGGCTTACGCCAGCACAAATCGAATTTCTAATATATGCCCTGGCCCGCCGCCTACAAGCGCGGACGATGGAAAAGGGCAATGCGTCAGCAAAGGGTGGAGCATAGACCCCTGCCGCCTCGTGTGGCAGGTGAACGGGTTCATTGGGTTACTGTGCCCCACCGTGTCCCCTCTCTTCCCTTTCCCCCGTCCGCCGGCGGCGGACGGGGGAAAGGGAAGAGAGGGGGGAGCGCCTGGGTTGGCAGGCGAACCCGATTCACCCGTGGCACAAGGCCACGGGGGTCTCACGCATGGGCCAGCGCGCCGTCGTTCCACCCGCAACAACGCATCACGAAAAGGCAGCCGGGCATTGCCGGAACCGGATGGATGGGACCCAGATCATGGAGCGATGTTATCCCGAGTCGAGTTACCGCACGCCGACAGGGGGGAGCCGGTTGCCTGCTTTGGGGCTGCCGGGTCTGCGCGCCCTGGCCTTCTATCCCCAGGTCTTCTGGATCGTGTGGCGCGCCCGGTGCAAGTCGGTGCGCGGACAATACGGGCATGAGCAATACGCCCGCAGCGGCCTGGCCACGCTGCAGGCCGTCGAGCGGTGTGGCGGCACGGTCGAGATCACCGGCCTGGACCATCTCCGGGCCGCCCCCGCCCCGGTGGTCGTCATCAGTAACCACATGAGCACGCTGGAGACCTTTGTCCTGGGCACCATGCTGATCCCGGAGAAACCGATGACCTATGTGGTCAAGGACAGCCTGCTGACCCATGCGTTTTTCGGCCCAGTGATGCGGTCGCGCGAGCCCATTGCCGTGACCCGGACGAATCCGCGTGAAGACCTCAAGACGGTGCTCAAGCAGGGCGTCGCGAAGTTGGCCGCCGGGACCTCGCTGGTGGTCTTTCCGCAGAGCACGCGCATGGTGGGATTTGTCGTGTCGCGCTTCAACTCGATCGGTGCCAAGCTGGCGGAGCGGGCCGGTGTCGCCGTGGTTCCGCTGGCGCTGCAGACGAACTTCTGGGGCAACGGGAAGTGGATCAAGGAGTGTGGGCCGGTTGGCCGCTGCAAAGAGGTCCGGTTCGCGTTTGGTCCGGCCATTCCGGCCGGCACCCCATCACGCCAGACCCAAGCGGCGGTAGTGGAGTTCTTGCACCAGCGCCTGCCGGCTTGGGGGATCCCGTGGCAGGAGACAGAAGCCGAGATCGGTGGCGGCGCCGGCGATGGCTGACCCGGCCCTGGAGGCCGCCGGGGCGTGGCGCAGGCGTTCAGCCGCCCGACCCGACGAGCGGCAGCTTCAGCAGTCCTTCTTCGCACAGGACCTGCACCGTCTCCCACGCCAGGTCCAACTCCTTGCGGCGGCACACGGCTGCCGGGTCGCGCGCCGGGGCTTTTTGCAGGGCGGCGCCTAAGGCGTGGTGCCGCTTGCGCAGGGCCGCGACATCATCCTCCGGCACCGACTCCAGCGCGGCCAACGGAGTCTTGCCAAAAGCCATTACGAACTTGCGCCACGCCGGGTGCTCGCGCAACCGCCGCAGTTGCGGGTTCCCCTCCAGAAGGTCCTTCAGGCTGTCCACCAGCTTGCCCTCCTTGCCGAGGGCCTTGTCCACGTGGATGGCGGTGATGCGCAGCGGCCCGGCGGTGCGCAGGTGCAGGCCGCGCAGGAATTCCCCGGTCTCGCGCGGGAACGGACAGTCGTCGCGCGCCAGGACGAGCAGGGCCATGGCGGTCTTCTCGCGCGTCGCCTCGCCGTGTGCTGCGGCGGCCGCCGGAGCCAGGTCGCCGGGCGCGTCGATGCCGGCGAGGAAGTCGAACCACGACCGCATGTTCTGCGCCTTCACGTTGAGGGCGCGAATCCATGCAAACGGGTCTTCCGGGGCGGTGAGGATCTTCAGCAACCTGTCGATCTCCGGCTCTTCCGAGCGCTTCTTGAGTTCGGTCAGGAGGTCGACCAGTCGCCCCCTCTTCGCGGGCGGCAGATCGCGCAGATCGTCGGACCAGGACATGAAAACGTTGAGCAGCGCGTTGGTCGCCTGAATGCACTTGGCTTCCAGGTCCGGCGAGCCGAAAAAGACCCGGACATGGTGGTATCGCGTTTGCCACTGACAAAGGTCCTGGATCCAGTCGAACGGCTTGTCGGTCTCGAACATGTCCTTGCCGCGCAGCGTGGCCCACAACCACGGGTCGCGATCGCTGATCTCGCTCAGCACTTTGTCCATGTACTTCCGGGTGTGGCCCCGGAGCAGGACGACGGCATAGATCGGGAAGACAATGAGGCCGCAGAGGACACCGGCATAATACAGGGAACTGGTGACCGTGGCGGTGCAGTGGTGAAACAGGTCCAGGAAGACCCCGAGCTGTTCTTGTGTGGTTGCTTCGTCCATAGTGATCGTGGCCAGCGTAGGACGGCACAGGTTTCAGGTCAGCCGCCTGCAAAACCCTGTTTTACATGCGGAGTGTTCAGGTGTCAGGTTTCGGGTGTCGGAAAATATCTCGCTCAACCGCACGCAGTTACGCATTCCTGAAACCTGAACACTGAAACCTGAAACCGGCGCTTGCAGGGGTTCTGCAAGCGCCTCAGGTGTCAGTCAAGGCCGTGGGCGAGTTACGTCCGATGCGTCTGACCGCCTTCCGCAAAAACCTGAAACCTCCATCAGCCCCACGCGTCCCGCAGCAGTTTGGCGGTGTCATCGAGGGCTTGGGGCACGACCCGCACATCACCGAGGACCGGCATGAAGTTGGTGTCCCCGATCCAGCGCGGCACAATGTGGCCGTGCACGTGGTCCGCCACGCCCGCACCCGCGGGCGTCCCGATGTTGAACCCGATGTTGAACCCGTGCGGGTGCAGGGTGGTGGTCATCACTTCTTTGACCCGCAGGATCAGGGCCATCACCTCGGAGAGTTCATCCGCGGTCAGGAGGCTGAGGTCGGCCACGTGGCGGTACGGCGCCACCAGGACGTGCCCGGAGTTGTAGGGAAACGTGTTGAGCAGCGCAAAGGCAAGCTTGCCGCGCGCGATGACGTGATTCGTCTCGTCGTCGCCCTTGGCCTTCGCGCACAGGAAGCAGGCGTCCTTCTTCGACCCGGTGATGTACTGGATGCGCCATGGGGCCCAAAGCGGCCGGGCATGTGCGGTCAGATCGGAACCTTTTCTGCCTTTCACGCCGTCACCTCCGGTCGCCACCGCGCCTAGACTTCCCCTACGTGGCGTAAATATGGTTCCAGGCCACGCCGCTTTTCAAGGGCGACAGTGAAAAACCCGCCTGCGGTGGGTATATTGGCGCGCATCTGTCTTGCGGTATGAAGTTCAGCACCGAATTTCCAGTTTCGAGGAAACTCGCATGGCGCAGAAACTCCTGCTGGGTGACGAGGCGGTGGCACAGGCCGCCCTGGACGCGGGGATTGTGGGCTGTTACGCCTATCCGGGGACGCCGTCGACGGAGATCATGGAGTACATCCAGGGCTCGGCCGAGGCGCGCGAGCGGCGGGTCCACTCCCAGTGGTCCACCAACGAAAAGAGTGCCATGGAAGAAGCGCTCGGCGTTTCTTACTGCGGCCGCCGCGCCCTGGTCTGCATGAAGCACGTCGGGCTGAACGTGGCCTCCGACGGGTTTGTGAACTCCGCCATCACGGGAACGGAAGGCGGGTTGGTGGTCACGGTCGCCGACGATCCGTCGATGCACTCGTCGCAGAACGAGCAGGACTCGCGGTTTTATGCGCAGTTCGCACTCGTCCCCTGCTTCGAGCCGTCGAACCAGCAGGAAGCCTACGACATGGTCGGTGTGGCCATGGACATGTCCGAGGAACTCAAGGTCCCGGTCATGCTGCGCATCGTCACCCGCATGGCGCATTCGCGCGCCAACATCGCCACCGGCGCCACGCGGCCCGCGGCGCCGGTGCGAATTCCGCAGGACCTGTCGCGCTTCGTGCTGCTCCCGGTCAACGCCCGCAAAGGCTATGCCCGGCTGGTCGAGAAGCAGCCCGAGTTCCTGAAGCGCGCCGAGGACTCCCGCTTCAACCGGCTCATCGCCGGCCCCGACCGCTCGCTGGGGATCATCGCCGCCGGCATCGGGTTCAACTATCTCATGGAAACGTTCGGCGGCGAGCCCTGCCCGCACCCGGTGCTGAAAGTGTCACAGTACCCCCTGCCGAGGAAGCAGTTGCTGCAGCTCTTCGACCAGTGCCAGAAGGTTCTGGTCATCGAGGATGGCGCCCCGTTCATCGAAGGTATGCTGCACGGACCCATGGGCCCGTCCGACCGCGTTCTGGGCCGGTTGACCGGGCAGTTGCCGCGCATGGGCGAACTGACCCCGGACGTTGTGGCCAAGGCGCTCGGCAAGGAGGCCAAGGCCGGACCGCCGGCGTCCTCGCTGTTGCGCCCGCGCCCGCCGCGGCTGTGCGACGGCTGTCCGCACGCCAGTTCCTACGAGGCGATCCTGGAAGCCGTCAAGGACGCAGGCCCTGGCCACGTTTTCTCGGACATCGGCTGCTATACGCTGGGGGCCCTGCCACCCTACAACGCCATCAATTCCTGCGTCGACATGGGCGCCTCCATCTCCATGGCCAAGGGCGCGGCGGACGCCGGGCTGCGGCCGGCGATTGCCGTTATCGGCGACTCGACCTTCACCCACTCGGGCATGACGCCGCTGCTCGACGCCGTGTTGGAGAACAGCCCGATCACCGTGATTGTGCTCGATAACGGCACGACCGGCATGACCGGTGGCCAGGTGTCGGCGGCGACCGGACGGCTGGAGAACATTGCCGCCGGGCTGGGCGTGCCGAAGGAGCACATCCGCGTTTTCGAGGCGTTGCCGAAGAACCACGCGCAGAACGTGCAGGCCTTGAAGGAAGAGATCGTCCACGAAGGCGTCTCGTTCGTCATCGCCCGGCGTGAATGCATCCAGACGGCGCGCAAGGCGAAGTAGACGCAGGGGGTTCAGGGTTCCAAGGTTCAGAGGTTCAAGGTTGGGGAAAGCTGGGAGTTCACAGACCGAGGACCGGTTGCCCCGTCCCTCGACACCCGACACCCGACACTCGCGTGCCACGGCGTCTTGTCACGCCGTAGTGCCCGGACGAAGGCGGAAGCCTCTGAGCGAAGCCGGAACCCGCGTCCCGGAGTTCGGAGATCGTCTCAACAGACAGGCGTTAACCCATGAAGAACGACATCGTGCTAGCTGGGGTCGGCGGCCAGGGGATTCTGACCATTGCGGCCATTGTGGGGCGCGCGGCGGTCGGTCGGGGACTGAACGTCAAGCAGTCCGAAGTGCACGGCATGGCGCAGCGCGGGGGCTCGGTCTCGTCGCATCTGCGGCTCTCCAGCGACACGATCTGGTCCGACCTGATCCCGCTCGGCGGCGCGGATGTGCTCCTGTCCGTCGAGCCGCTTGAGGCGTTGCGGCACATGGCGCAGTTGGCGCCGAACGGTGTCCTGCTGGCGACCGACGTGCCGATCACCAACATTGGCGACTACCCCGATCTGGAGGCGATCAAAGCGGAGATCCGCCGTTACCCGAGGCAGGTGCTGATCAACGCCGACCAGATGGCGAAAGACGCGGGCTCGATCCGTGCCATGAACATGGTCATGCTCGGCGCGCTGTCCTGTTTCCTCGACCTGCCCGTTGATACGCTGACCGGCACAATCCAGGACGTGTTCGCGCGCAAGGGCGACAAGGTCGTCGAGGTCAATCTCAAGGCCTTTGCTGCCGGCCGCGCCGCCGGCCAGACCGTGGAGCGGTGAGGGAGCGGGCGCACGACCCGCCGCGGAACGCACCGAAAGCCGGCGAGACGCCGGCGCTCCAGGGAGGGTGCGTCACTGGCGCCACCGCTACTCTCTGTGCTTCCGGAACTCGGCCGGGCTGCGGCTCATCAGGTGCGTGAAGACGCGGGTGAAGTGGTATCGGTCGAGGAACCCAGTCTCCTGCGCGATCGCCTCGATCTTCCGGTCGCTGAAGTGCAGCAGGAGCGCCGCTTTCTCGACCCGCCGCTGCCGCGAGTACTTCTGCGGCGAGACGCCGGCCTGGCCAGTGAACAGGCGCACGAACGCGTTCGGCGTCATGCCCACCGCCTCGGCGAGCTCCGCGTTGCACGTGAGCCGGGACGTGTCCTTGTCCAGAATGTCCATGGCCCGTTCCACGCGCGGGTCGCACCGCTGATCGCGGGCGAAATCGTCCGGGGCCAGCAGCAGCAGGCTGTCGAACACCAGGGAGTAGGCGAGCAGGTCGATCCGGCGCGAATCGCCTGCGGACTCCGCAAGCAGCGCGTACAAGCGCCGAAGCTTGTCCTCGAGCGCCACCGTGACGGGGAACGCGTAGAGACGCGGAATGACCCGGCTGAACGGACTGCCGGCCCGGAAATGCACGAACAAGTGTGAGAACGGCGTCTCCGACCGCGTCGAGAACCGGGTCCCGCCCGGGATCAGGACCAGCGTCGCGGGCGTCATTCGTGTTTCTCGCCCGCCGGCCATGAGCACCGCGCCGGCACAGCCGTTCCAGTAGAGCCGCCAATACGGCGCCATCACGTCCCGGAACTCCCAGTCCCGGATCTCGCCGCGGCAATCGCAGCACAGGATGTCGAGGTCCGGACGCGGGCAGGCGGTTGGGTTCACGGGGAGTCTCCTGCAACTGCGAAAGGCGCGAAACACGCGAAAAACGACAGCCTGGGGCTCGGCGCGTCGCGCGCCGAAGCGAAGCCCCAGTGGCTCGGACCGTCTCGGGCCGAAGCAGGGTACTCGGACCGGTCTCCGGCCGAGGATCTCGGTCCGGGACGGACCCGAGCAACCCTGCCGCGGTCCCGGAGGTCCCGCGCCACTGCCTGCGCCCCGGCTGGCGTGGATTCCGAACGCCGCTTTGATAGGAATATACACACTATTCTGCAGGATTGTCCATTTAAGGAGTGTTACTTTGCGAGTATAATATCTACATTGATCGGATGAGTGTGACGTCAAACAAGGAGTGGCGCAATATGTCAGCGAAACTGAACGAGCAAGTCTGGGTGTGGGGTGGGCCGACCGCGCAGTGGGGCGGGTCCATGGACGACGACTGCCTGCTGAAGGGCGGGCGGTTCTTCGGCGTTCGCAACGTGCTGTACGTCTACGGGCCGCACACCGACACCATGCTGTCGGTGCTGAAACCGTTCGAGAAGGTCGTCTGCCAGATCGGGTCGAACTGCCGCAACCCCGAGGCGGTGCAGCCGGACACGGTCAAGGAAGCGGAGCAGCTCAGCGCGCTGTCATTGCGGTACCCGAACATTGTCGGCGCAGTCATCGACGACTTCGACACCGGGTCGGAGAAGTTTTCCGCCACAAAGATGGCGGCGTTGCAGAAGGCGCTGCGCTCGCACAACCCGTCGCTGAAGCTGCACGTGGTCACGTACACGTTTCGCCAGCACGAGGGCTATGAGGACCTGCTGCCGTACATCGACGTGGTGACTATGTGGGTGTGGAAACAGTGCGATATTGCCGAGGTCGACGCGGGGCTGAAGCGGATCCGCAGCGAGTTCCCGGGCAAGCCGGTGTACATGGGCGTGTTCCTGCACGACTACGGCGAGACGAAAGCAGGCACACGGATCGAACGGTTGAACTTCCAGCTCGACAAGGGTCGCGCCTATCTCGCCGACGGTCTGTTGCAGGGAATGATCATTCTGGGTGACCGCGAGATTGCGAAAGAGCCGGCGCAGGCGAAGTTTGTCCGGGATTACCTGGCGCAGCATTTTGCGGCGCGCGCAACCTGACCTCGTTGCCCGGCGGTTTCGGGAACGGGCAGGGGCACGGGCACGGAAACGGAAAGAGGATCCACAAATGACGAAACTTCGCGACAACTTCTGGCTGTGGGGGCAGAACCCGGGCAGCCACCATCACCCGCCGGACAATCCGTACAACCTGCCGGGCACGAACCTGATGGACTCCGCGGCAGGCGGCAAGTTCTTCGGGATCCCGAACTGCTGCCGGGTCGCAATGACGGCCGGGCCGGAGCCGCCGTTCGATGCCGAGGCGGAGAAGCTCAAGGACTTCAGGCAGGTCGTGTGGTCGGCGGTCGGGGCCGGCGGCGTGACCCGGAACAGCGACGACAAGAGCGACCTGGATGAGGTCCTGCGCCAGGCTGCGATGCACGCGAATGTGACCGGGGCCGTGCTCGACGACTTCTTCGCCTCGGTCGAAGGGTTCAAGAGCAGCGGCAAGATCGCGCGTCATTCCCTCGGCAGCATCACGTCCATGCGCGATCGGCTGCACGGCTTCCCGGGGCGGAAACTGGACCTGTGGATGGTCTGGTACACGTATCAGCTGGATTTCCGTGTCGCCGACTACATCTCGCTCTGCGACGTCGTCACCCTGTGGACGTGGAAAGGCTCGGACCTGGCCCGCCTGGAGGAGAACCTCGCGAAGCTCGTCACCAACACGCCGGGAAAACGGCGCCTGGCCGGCTGCTACATGTGGAACTACGGCGAGCGCAAGCCATTGTCGATGAAAGAGATGAAGGATCAACTTGACGTCTGCCACCGCTGGATCCGGCAGGGCGATATCGAAGGGATCGTCGTGTGCTCCAACTGCATCGCCGACATCGGCCTCGACACGGTGGAGCTGACCCGGGAATGGATTGCGGACGTGGGGGACGAGAAGATGCCGGCCGTCAGGTGACGCGTCACACAGCGGCCGGAGGCCCCCTGCCACCTGGTGTGGCAGGTGAATGGATTCATCGGGCTACATCGCCGCGCCTTGTCTCTTTCTCCCCGCCTCCCGTTCCCCCGTCCGCCGCCGGCGGACGGGGGAACGGGAGGCGGGGGGGCGCGCACACTTGGCCAGCGAAACCGATTCACCCGTGGCGCAAGGCCACGGGGGTCTCACGCATGGGCCAACACGCCGTCGTTCCACCCGCGACTCATGGCCAGACCCTTGGTAATGCGTCAGCGCCTCCCGGGCGGCGTACCGCCCGGGAGGCGCTGACGCATTACGACCCTTGACCTTCCCGGCTGGCATTCCCCCGGATTTGGTGTAGGTTCCTAAGGATTGGACGCTCAACCGTATCGGCCGAATCCGTTCTGATTCACGGGAGCTATCCGGTGGAGAAGAGACTCGGATGCGTGACCATCGTTGTGGAGCGACACCAAGCCGACGTCGCGAAGGTCAATGAACTGCTCAGCCAGTTCGGCGACGACATTCGCGGCCGGCTCGGGTTGCCCTACCCTGAACGTGGTGTCAACATCATCTGCATCGTGGTGGACGCCACCGTCGAACGCGTCAGTGCTCTCACAGGCAAGCTCGGAAAGCTTCCCGGGGTTCAGGTTCGCAGCGTCATGGCCAAGAACCCGACTGCCGGAGGCAATAGTGAGCAACCTGACTCGTAACATCCCCGCCGTTCAACCTCGTGCCGTATCCCGCCGCCGCCGCGCCCGTGTGGTCATGCCGCAGACGGCCGGCTTGGTGGATTTCATCCCCGCCGCCCGCATTGAGGCGCTGCTGCAGCGCCCGCCCGCCACCCCTGCCGAGCTCGACGCCGTGCTCGCCAAGTCCCTGGCCAAGCAGCGCCTGGAACTGGACGAGATGGCCGTGCTGCTCTCGGTCACCGACCCGGCGCAGCTCGAGCGCATCTTCGCCGCCGCGCGCGAGCTGAAAAAGACGGTCTACGGCAACCGCATCGTGCTGTTCGCGCCGCTGTACATCGGCAACAAGTGCATCAACAGTTGCCGGTTCTGCGGCTTCCGCCAGGAGAACACCACCGGCTCGATCCGGCGCACGCTGAAGATCGAGGAACTGCGCGCCGAGCTGACGGCCTTGGAGAACAAGGGCCACAAACGCCTGATCCTGGTCTTCGGCGAACACCCGGACTACGACCCGGATTTCATGGCCGAGTGCGTCCGCACCTGCTACCAGACCAAGGTCGGACACGGCGAAATCCGGCGCGTGAACATCAACGCTGCGCCGCTCGATGTCGAGGGCTACCGCAAGCTCAAGGCGGTCGGCATCGGCACGTACCAGATCTTCCAGGAGAGCTACCACCGCCCCACCTACGCCAGCATGTGCCCCAAGGGGCCGAAGTCCGACTTCCTCTGGCGGCTCTACGGTCTGGACCGCGCCCAGGAGGCCGGCTGCGACGACGTCGGCATCGGCGCCCTGCTCGGGCTCTACGACTGGCGCTTCGAGGCGCTTGGGCTGCTGGCGCACACGGTCCATCTCGAAGAGCGCTTCCACGTCGGGCCGCACACCATTTCGTTCCCGCGCCTCAAGGTCGCCAGCAACGTGGACATCGACCGCCGCTGGGAGGTCTCCGACGCGGACTTCAAGCGCCTGATCGCCATCCTGCGCCTGTCCGTGCCCTACACCGGTATGATCCTGACGGCGCGCGAATCTCCCGAAGTCCGCCGCGAACTGATCCAGTTCGGCTGTTCCCAGATCGACGCCGGCACGCGCATCGAGCTGGGCGGCTACAGCGACGCCGAGCGCCAGGACCAGGACCTGCGGCGCGAACAGTTCAAGATCGGCGACGCGCGGCCGCTCGACGAGGTCGTCGCCGAACTCCTCGATGCGGGAGAGATCCCGTCCTACTGCACCGCCTGCTACCGCCGTGGCCGCACCGGCGAGCACTTCATGGAGTTTGCCATCCCCGGCTTCATCAAGCGCTTCTGCACCCCGAACGCGCTGTTGACGTTGAAGGAGTACCTGGTCGATTACGCGTCGCCCGGGACCCGCGTCAAGGGCGAGCGACTCATGGCGGCCGAGCTCACGAAAATGCCCGAATCGGAACAGAAGGCCGAACTCCTGACCCGGATCGCTGCCGTCGAACGCGGCGACCGCGACCTGTTCTTCTGAGCCGCGGAGCTTGCGGACTGCGCAGCCGGCGATCCGAGAGGTGCCATTCGCCGCTCCCGCCACTTTGACCAGCAACCCCACCCTCCACCCGCCACTCGCGTGTCACTCTGCGCCGCCGCCCGGCTCG
>Ga0208968_1001198_pt1 | contig 14388 bp, 18 predicted proteins | sample RifOxyA3_FD_184031 | JGI IMG/M metagenome (GOLD analysis project Ga0208968, IMG submission 184031) | Groundwater microbial communities from Rifle, Colorado - Rifle Oxygen_injection A3 (SPAdes) | ecosystem: Environmental > Aquatic > Deep subsurface > Groundwater | place: Rifle, Colorado, United...
TGGCTGTCCTTGTTTTGCGGTGAGCCGTTGCCGTTGACATCCGCAGAGGCGTGGGCCGTGGCCGCTCCCAATTCTGTTGTCGAAAACCTCTACGGCCCGACTGAGGCGACAATTGCCATAACTCGTCATCGGTTCCATCGCGCAGAGACTAAGACGGTCCGCCAAACAGCACCCATCGGCAAACCTTTCCCTCACCACAGGGTTGCGGTCGTCGACGAGGAATTGGTCGAGGTTTCCCGTGGGGACGCTGGCGAGCTTTGCCTCCAGGGACCACAAATAACAGAAGGATATTGGTGGGACCCGGCGTTGACAGAACGGAAATTCGTTTTTCTGCCTGGTATGGATTCCTCAGATATCTGGTACCGAACGGGCGATAGAGTGGTGGCTGACGAAGATGGCGACCTTCATTTTCTCGGGCGTCTCGATACCCAAATAAAGATCCATGGGCACCGTGTTGAGTTGGAGGAAATTGATTCCGCACTTCGTCAGGCGGCAGGTACTGATTTTGCGCTAGCAGTCGCTGTGACTGACGATGGCGGTCTCGTGCGACAGATTGTGGGTTGTGTGGTCGCAGGCATGCACGGCGGCAAGAAAAATGAGATTGAGATGATCAATAAGTGTCGGAACCTTTTGCCAGATTACATGGTGCCTAACCGAATTGTCCAGGTGTCGAACATAAGTCGCACCCCGACCGGCAAGCTCGACCGTGCGTCCCTTGCGGAATCCCTACAAATGAAATCCGTCAAAAAATGAAAAGATGTTTCCGATGAGAACCAATGACAAGATGATTTTTGAGAAGCTCCTCACCGTGTTTCGAGAAGTCTTTCTCGACGAGGACCTGCAAATCGATGGGAGCACAACAGCTCAAGATATCCCTGGTTGGGATTCATTTGTTCACGTGACGCTTATGGTCAAGGTGGAGGAGACATTTGGCGTGCAGTTTGATGACGATGAGATAGGCGGCCTCGCGGACGTTGGAGAGCTGCAACAGTTGATCGCAGGGAAACTCGGCTAGGGACCTGCCTGAAATCGTCATGGACGTTCTGCTGAATCCAACATTTTGGCTGCTGGCGACTGCCTGCATCATTGCCATGCGGGCGCCCATGCCTTGGCCGCAGACAACGCGATTTGGTGTCCTTAGTTTGGTGGTCATTGGTGTAGCATTTGATTGGCGGGCGTCTTTGTTGATGTTGGCTATTGGTCTGGCCGTCTGGTTGGGGCTGCATCGAATCGGTGAAACGGGCGCAGCGTCATCTGGAGGGACGTCTCTGTGTTTGCTGGCTGTGCTCTTTGCGCCATCAGGGGTGTTTGTTCTCTACAAACTTGTGCAGACAAACGGCGACGCCAGCGGTCTCCCCTATATGCTGTTGGCCACCCTCTCTTTTTCCTATGTCTTCCTGCGAATCATTGAGGTCATTCGCGTTGTTAGCGCCAGCAGGGTCCGTTTGCTCCGACCCCTGGCTCTTGTCGGGTATCTCTTTCCTTTCCACATGCTCATCTCCGGACCTCTCAATGTCTATGCCCACCACCTGAAGATGGACGATGAAGAATGGAAACCTTTGACGCTTGTCGAAGCGGCAAAGGGTGTGTGGCTGGTGGTGACCGGTCTGTTTCTCAAGGTTGTGTTGGCCGAGGGAGGGCGGACCTTCATCTGGGGAACGGAGGCGATCGCAGTTGAATCCTGGACCGACGCGGCGATGGTCCATGCGTACGTGCTTTTTGACTTTGGCGGATATTCGGTGATGGCGTTCGGGCTTGGGCGTTTGCTCGGAGTTCCGACGCCGCTGAACTTCCGTAGACCATTTCTCGCTGGTTCTGTCAGTGAGTATTGGCGCCGCTGGCACATCTCCTTGGGGGATTGGGTCCGCCGCAATCTTTTCACGCCACTGCAGGTCAGATTGGTCCGTCGTTTGGGCAGCCAGCATGCCGTGACTGTTGGTGTATTGTCGTTGGTGGTCTGCTTTGCTGGCGTTGGAGTATGGCACCGATTCAATAGTCGGTATTTGGTATGGGGTATTGGAATTGGGGCGCTGATGGCATTGGAGAAAATGGCTGCCTCGGTTTGGATGCGACAGTCCTGGTCACGGCAGAAGAGCCTGCAGTGGGCAGTGCGAGTCGTTGGAGTGGCCTATACCTTCTTCGTGATGACCGCCGGCTGGATGTACGTTTGGGAGGAGAGCACGCAATGAAGTGGCAAAAAAGGGAGTGGCTGCTGGTGTGTGGCATCGTCGTTGATGTGACCCTCAAACTTTTTCTGATAGCAGCCCTCATTGACAACAGTGGAGCGGACTTCGTTTATCGGGGGTTTTGAGCTTGTTTCTGCCAGATAGGCGTTGGTTGTTGACCCTTGGGAGCCTGACCACGGTGTCGATGGCTGTGTGGGCCCTTGGTTGGGTTCTGGTTGCGTCCCCCTGGTTTTACTCCCTCTTTGAGGAACCGCTCGGCCCCGAACCCGGTTTTCGAACAGCCGCAGCAATTTCTCGGGCAGGTTCGACGAATACATCGGTTTGTCTTCTTCTTGGCAGCTCAACCACGCGCGAGGGCTTTGACGACGTCATGATGTCGACAAGCACCGGCCTCGAGTTTGTCAATGGGGGGGCCAGTGGTGGAACCTTGCTTTGGGTCGAGCTCGCCCTGTTGATGACCCAGCGCGCCGCGGTGAAGCCTTACTGCCTGGTTCTTGGACTCAATGCTCGAATGTTGCGTCCCGCACAATCCGATTTACACCAAAGGGGATACGCACCGTTCGTGGATATTCGGGATTCCGTTGCGGTGCTCGACGGTGCTCCCGAAGAGTGGAAAGGGGTCCATCGAGGCTATTTGTGGAAGAGGACTGTTTGGCCGTTTTCAGCTCCGGCAACTATCTTGGGTCGTCGGCTCGAGAGGGCACTGTTGCAGAGGGGGCGTCCTGAGGATTTCCTATGGCCGCGACATCTCACCGCGCCACCTAGGTTTCTCTACAACGAGGCGAATTCGCTGTCAGTCGAGCAATGGAAGGAGACTTGGTGGAAAATGGAGAGAGAGGGGCAATTAGATCCGTTGGCCTATGGCGCTCAAACCGAACGTCTGCGTTTGTCTCGGATTCTCAAGCTTGCCGCAAAGATTTCGCCGCGGGTTGTTGTTGTCGTAATGCCTACGCACTCTCGTTTACGGCAACAACTGGCGTCCATGCAACAGCCCTTTGAAGAAACCTTGGAGCACGCCCGTCGAGCTGACATCATCGATGCAGTATGGGGCTATGGTGACGCACTGAATGACACACACTTTCGCGACTTTGGACATCTCAATAGCGGGGGCCGACACTGGCTCTCCCGGAAAGTTGCAAGCGGCGTGAAAGAACTGTGGTACCGGCCGTGAGTACTTTCATCCTCGTCGGCGAAGGGCAGCCAGCAGCCCGTGCCCTGCAATACATCATCAAGCAGGGGGGCAAGGTTGAGGGTGTGTTTACCAAGGCACCCTGGCATCCGCTCATTGTCAACGTGGCCAAACGTTGGGGAGTGTGCGTTGGAGATAGCCTATTGCTCAGCCCCAAGGGGCGCCGGGAACGTTCCGATGCTTTCGTGAGTTCCCTGACTGCCGATTGGCTCTTAAGTGTCAACAACATGGTGATTCTAGACATTCAGGTGCTCGACCGATTTCCGTCACGGGCATTCAACCTCCATCCAGGCCTCCTTCCCGAGTACGGTGGCGTTCATGTCCACCAGTGGGCACTGCGGGAGGGGGCTACTGAGTTTGGTGCCTGTGTTCACGAAATGGTGGCGCGGGTTGATGCCGGCGACATCATTGAGTCCGAACGTTTTCCCATCGACCCACAGGACACAGGACTCTCTCTGTTTCAGCGTACGATGGAGACAGGCGTGGGTATCTTGTGTCGAGTCGTGGATCAGATCATTGCTGGCACGAACCTCGGTCGATGCCCTCAGGATTTAGCAAAACGCAGAGTGTTCCGTTCTGCGGACGCTCAAGATCCAAACATCGATTGGAACTGGACTGCAAGTGAAGTGCAAGGTTTTGTGCGAGCGGGCAACTACGGCCGCTTTCAATCACCCACCTACACCGCTCGGCTCGACGTCACTGATGAGATGGTCATCGAGGTGATGGGAGTATCGGTTGGCAAGCCGACAACAGCCCCACCAGGCACCATCATCGAAGAACAGAAATCTGTGGTTGTTGCCTGCGCTGGGGGCACCAGCATAACGATCGACTCGGCGCGGGTGGAGGGTCGGTCAGTAGAGCTTGGTGATTGGATGAGGTATTTCTTGGTTGTTGGCAAATGCCTGCGGGGTCGCCTACCCGTATCTATTGGTTTTGGGATAAATATTGTATCATAATTCAATTCTAACTAATTTGTTCGTCGCCTTCGGTTAAGAGAGTCAAGGAATGCTAGCTCTGCCATGAGTAAAGATGCGGTTGAACACAATGCATATGTGGTGAGCTGGAACTAGGTGTGGCGTGCCGAATGTCTGATACAAAACATTTCGTAAACTCCGGGACGGAGGTGACACATAGGCATGAACCCTGTTGGCGTTTTCCGGCAGTATCCAACGAAATGAACGTTGGCGCCGTAGGTATACTCGAGCACGTTTTCAACGTTCGCCGGGGGTTTGGGTAAGGGTAGGGTTTGCAGATCGACCAAATCGTCGCCCCGTTTGTCTGCCGGCAGCATGCTGTGATGAAGCAACAAGAAGTCCCGGAGTTTCGTGGTCCCCAGGGTATCGATCACCGTCTGTTTCGATTCGATTTGATGCTCGGATTCGCCCAAGAAGCGGTGGGCGTCTTCTCGTACAGATCGAGCACCGCTTTCACCTTGGTGGGGTTTGTCCCTCCGGCTTTTGCCTCGGCGAGGATGCCGACCACCTCGTCGGCCGTGACCACATGGTCACTTTTGGCGTCACTGATTTTCCCGGTCAAGCCGTCGGTCGGTAGGCTTCGATAGGCAGGGGCGGTCAAGGGCTCACCGTTTTGCAGGCGGCAAGCGCCGAGAAGGCCTTGGGCGTTAAAACGGGTGTTCGAAGGGGGAATGATGGGGAAACTCGGCCAGAACTCTTCTTTGGGGTGAGCTTTCGGGGTCGATCCAGACGAGCGCAAAACCCTTGGCGTGCGACGTATAGACATTGTAGCCCCGCGCGTCGACCTTCTCCGAGGTCGGGTGGTCCTCATCCCGACGGTTGCTAAACTGCTTGGCGATCTTGATTTCGCCGTGCACCGGGTCTAGCGGATTTCCGGTGACGTAGAACTCCCGCTCAGGCCCCCACGACTTGTTGTTGATCATCATGGTGAGCTGCGACAAATCGAAGCCGCGGCTTCGCAGGTCGAGTAGGGCGTCCGTGTTGACGCGCACCTTGCAGGTTCCCTTGGTGGTTGGATCGAGAGTGGCCAGGTACATGGCTCGGCCACCCAATTGGGTTCTGGGAAAGCTCAGGTATGCCAGCGCAGGAGCGTGTCAGGAGTGACGATCGTATCGAGCTTCTTGAGGGCGCTACGACCCAAGGCCTTGGCTTTCTCGGCCAGTAGGTGCCCTCCGCGACTTCGGTGCAGCCCGCGTGCGCGGCGTCCGAACTTCGCGGGGTGTCTCCATCTGAATGTGAGGTGATACCGGGACTTGATCTTGCTTGGCAATTTCAGCCCCCAAAGCTGGCCGTCCAGAGACGCCACCAGGACCGCAAAAGTTGCCGATGAAGCGGATTGAGAAGGCCGCCCAACAACCCTCGGAGTCCCCCCGGGGGTTTCTTTTTGGCAGCATCAGCAGTCATAACCGACAAAAAGTCGGGCCAAAGCACGCAGTACCCGCCCAAGTATCGTCTGGTGCGGCTGTGGAGTGACAGGGTGCGTGTGGACCAGCGTGTTCGTCTCAAAGCCCTCGAGCTGTAACCCGAGGTCGCGCGCGAAAATTTGTTCCTGGGGACTGCCGTGGCATGGTGGACAGGTGGGGCAGCTGTTTACCATCAATCTTCTCTTTGTGTCCGGCGGTGTTGCGGCGGCCATTCTCATCCTTGCGGCTCTGCATTCTGTCGAGCGTCGAGTCGCCGCCAGCCTCTTTTGGCGTATTGGCTGGCGTGCGAGCCTGTACCCCACGGCGTTTATTGGCGTGCCGGTGCACGAGCTCAGCCACCTCATCGCCATCAAACTCTTCGGCCACCGTGTGGTCGCATACAGTCTCTTCGAGCCCGATCCCAGCACCGGAACCCTCGGGTACGTGCGACACGCGTATCGACGGCGCAACGCCTGGCAATTGGTAGGTACCTTCTTTATTGGCATAGCGCCCTTCGTTGCCGGAGCTGTCCTGCTGTCCTTCATCGGTGCAACCCTGTTGCCGGCCGATGCTCGCCAAGAAGTCTTGGAGCGGGGGCAGGCTTTGTTGGCTCACCAATCCGTGCAGTCCTGCTACTTCAAGAATCTTGTGCAGCTCGCGCTTTTCGTCGTCACCTCGATAGAAGCATCACCGTGGTTGGTGTTGCAGCTCTACCTTGCGGTGGCAATCGCATCGCACATGGCACCGAGCCTGAGAGATCTCGCCGGTGGCTTGCTCGGCGGATTCCTCTTCTCCATCATTGTGGCGATGGGTGTCACCCTGCTTACCGCCGCTGAGCTCACAGTCGCACCCTTTGTGATTGTGCTCGTGCCGTTGACGGTTTTTGCCTTGCTCGCTGTGCTCTTGCAGGCTGCCTACGTCGCCATTGTCATTCTCTTGACGCGACCGGCCAGACGGATCCTGGCACCTTCTCGCTGATTCCGACGTATCGTCGTCTCCATGATTGGACAGGGCGTCCTCTGAGGATTCTGGTGCATGTCGAGGTGGGAATCCAGGTATTGACATTTAAGAATACGTATTCTATAACTAGGAATATGAAGACCAGCCTAACTTTGGACGACAGCCTTTACGAAGACGCAAAGAAGGCGGCTGGGCGCACGGGACGAACCATTAGTGCGACGGTCAGCGAGTGGGCTCGAATCGGTCGAAAGTTGGAGCGCCAACGAGCGCAACGAAAGCCCAGCCTTGCTCCGGTCGATCTGGGTCGCCCGTTAATGAACATTGACAGCCGCGACGCGCTCATGGACGCCCTCGATGACGATCGCACTCGACACTAACGTACTCGTCCACTTGCTCGTCTCGAGCTCTCGGGACCATGCAAGGAGTGCCGCGTGGCTCGACGCTGCTTCGGGGCCATTTGCGACGACTCAAACGAATGTTGCTGAGTTCCTCCGCTTGGTCACCCACCCACGTGTGTTTGAGCAGCCACTGTCATTGGGTGAAGCGGTTGCGCTCTTGGCTCGCTTCATTGATGAGTTCGATGTTGGAGTGCTCCACGAGTCGGACCTGTGGTGGCGCGCACTGGTCGAGTTGAGTCTCCCACTTCGGGGCAACGACATCTTCGATGCCCGCATCGCATTGTGTCTGCGACATCATGGCGTAGGCTCGATTTGTACCTTCGACGCAGGGTTTGCGAAGTTCGACTTCCTGGACCTCGTTACGCCCTAGCCATTGCCACAAAGGCGGCGAAACGTTAGATGCGTCAGATGCGTCAGATGCGTCAGATGGACAAGGTCATCTCAGTCGTCTGGTTGGCGCTTCTCGGCGCAGTCATAACGATGCTGGTTTTTCCTGTGAGTCGCGGGATCTTTGTTTCTTTGACCGAGTTGCATCCCTACGCCATGGGTCTCGCCAAGATCGCCCTGCTGGGCACCATGGGAGAGCTCCTTAGCGGCAAGATTGTCAATGGCACCTGGCGTTTGCGCGGTATTCGTTTGCCCGAGCGCATGTTGGTGTGGGGATTTCTCGGTATCGTTTTTGCCGCTGTTTTTCCACTGTTCTCCTTTGGCGTCGATGGGTTGTTGAGGCATGGATTGTTGCCCGGCGAGCAATCGGTTTTTCTCACGGCGTTTTGGAAATCGTTCTTCATGAACCTGATCTTTGCGTTTCCCATGATGGTGTTTCATCGCGTCACCGACACGCTCATCGATCGAGGACAGCTCTTCACACGGTGGCCATTGGTGGACGTTTATACCAGCATTGACTGGCGCAGCATGTTCCACATTGTCGGTGCCGCCTGCATTTGGTTCTGGGTGCCGGCGCATACGGTGACTTTCATGTTGCCGTCGCAATACCGTGTGATCATGGCGGCGTTGCTTGCGGTGGTGCTGGGTGCCATTCTCGGTGCCGCCAAGCGTATGGCGGCAAAGAGGTGAAAGATTCAATGACAACCAAGAGCGTGCAAGAGCGATACGCCCCCGACAATCATTGTTTCGGATGTGGACCTGCAAATCCCAAGGGACTGCGCATTCGGAGCTTCGAGCGTGGTGACGAATTGGTGGCCGAGTGGACTCCCGAAGTACCCACCCACGAAGCTTTTGATGGCATGCTCAATGGCGGCATCATCGGCTCGCTCCTCGATTGTCACTGCAATTGGGCGGCGGCCATGCATCTGATGAAGAAGGCGGGGGTTGACGAGCCACCCTGCACCGTGACGGCCGAATACAAGATCGAGCTCAAGCGCCCGACTCCGAGCGCCGGTCCCGTGATCCTACGCGCCCGCGTTACCGATTCATCAAAGCGTCGCGCCAATGTAGAGGGCACCCTGGAAGTGGACGGCGAGATCTGCGCCGCCTGTCATGGCGTGTTCATTGCTGTCAAAGAGGGCCATCCCGCCTACCATCGCTGGTAGCCGGCGGGCGCACGTTCACTTCCGGCGGATTTTGAGTGCATCTTTGTTGACCTGAGTTAACAAGAACTCGAGGTGCCGTCCGGCCGATGGTTTGGCTTTCGGACTCGAGCCATCGTCTGCAGCACGGATTCTGTGGCAATAATCTAACCTAATTGATAGGTGCATTGAATATTTCAGAACCGAATAATTAAAAACCGATTCAACGACTGCGGGGTATGAACGGCTGAACCACTTTTTGGGGCGGCCATGACCAATATGACAAACATTCCCAGCAATCTCATCAACGTTCCGATCGACAACCAAACTCGGGCACCCGTCGTCAGTCAGCCAAGGTCGAACGTTGTGGACCAGGTTTCTTCGACGGCACCGCTTCTCAAGGTCGATGTCGTCGAGTCACGATTGACGTCGCGGGGAGGCGATGGGGACCTTGGGGGTGCGCCGCCGTTGCCAGATGTCGCCGGGCAGATCGATGATGCGGGTGCAACCTGGCGAGTCGGTTGGATGTCTGGGTCAGGTGATGCAGCCTTGATGTGGTTGGCGATGTCGGAGACCGCTCGCACTGCCATGCGGGATATGGCAGACGCCAAGAGCGCCAAGCGTGCATTTCAGAATGCCAAAGTCGACGGCAAAAAGTCGCAGGTCGCATGTACGGAAAAACAGTTGGAGGCTGAGCGGGACGAAGCCGAGCGGCAGTTCACCGACTCGGTGGTCACGGCAGTAATCGTTTGTGCCATCTCCTATGCCTCGACTCAAGTCGGCCAAGCCGGGACTGAGGGGGCGACGGCCGCAACGGATTCCGCCAACCAAGCCAAGCAAATGGCGGTCGCTAACCTCGCCACGCCCATCGCTGATGTCTGGTCCAAGTACAAAACGATGGAGAGCAAACAGGAAGGTCCACAACGCCAGGCAGATGAAAAGAGGCTGGAGGGAATGCGTTGGGAGCAACAAGCGGAGATGATGGACCAGATGGTCGAGGAATCCCAGGGCAACTACGACGAGTCGAAGGAGCTGTTCAAGCTCTCGCTGCGCATTCTTTCAGAGCACTATGAGTTGCGCAACCAAAGCACCCAAGCGCTCACCCGAGGGTAGGCCCTATGCCCAAACCCGATCTCTCCGAGCTGACCAATCTTCCGGAGGATGATCTCGACGACATCCTCGCAGCTATTCGCCGTGGTGCCTCGACTCCCAAAGAGTTGTTCGATTTTGACGATTCATCATTGAGCTCGATTGAGAACGTCGCGCTCGGCTATTACCGCTCTGAAAAGTATGCAGAGGCGTCGCTGATCTATGGTTTGGCCACCCGTATGGACCCAACCCGCATGTCCTGCTGGCGAGGTCTCGGTGCCTGTGCCCAATCGCAAAAAGACTACGACACCGCTATCGTGTGCTACGACATGGCTCTCGAGCGGGACCCAAACGACATCGTTACCAAGACATGCCTGGGCGAAACATGCTGCCTGCATGGCCAACGTGACCGCGGCCTGCAACTGCTGCGGGAAGTGGTTGCCGCCGGTGGCGATCTCCCCCAGTGGAAGACCTACACCAAGCGTGCCCGAGTCATTCTCAGCAGTCGCATGAAATGATATTGCAAGATACAACCATATGCTCACCTCGGCAATTCTGCACAACCGAAGTCCTCTGAGTTATTCCGCCCCGCGTTGAAACTTTGCTTTTTCTTCCTCTTGTTCTCGATATTCCAAGATATCCCCCGGCGAGCAGCCCAGAGCCTTGCAAAGAGCATCCAAGGTCGAAAAGCGGATGGCCTTGGCTTTTCCCTGTTTCAGAATGGACAGATTCTGGATGGTGACGCCAACTTGCTCGGCCAAATCCTTCAGCTTCATCTTTCGCTGAACCAGAACCATGTCCAAGTTCACTCGAATGGTCATCAAAACACTCCAAGATCAAATGGTTAGAGATGATTCGCTTTCGAGGGTATTGACCTTCTGCTGAAGTGCCAAATGGTGACCAAAAAACTGCGCGAGCCCCATGAGAGCGAAAAAAAGGATGACACCTCCGACACCAGAGCCCAAGGTGGGGAACACCAACTCGATTAACTTGAGAGTGTCTGTATTTGTAAGTTCCAAGTATAGGTAGAGGTCGTGAAATGAGGTCTTGGTTAGTAGAAATGTGACATAGAGGACACATTCCGAGGCGAAACTGAACAGAAAGAGCCAGCCAAGACGGCGAAGGATCCATATCAAGTCAACATCAATTGCGACGTTCTTGCGCAAGTGTCTAAATAGATGGGACAACTGTCGATAGGTGAGGAACATCAACAGGGAAGGGATTCCCGACAGGAAAAACATGATCGCCGCATAGGTCAGACGACTGTCGACCTCCACCATCGGTACGAACATGGAAACGAGGGTCCCGAAAAGCCCAGCTACGCCGATCCATGAGATGAATGTGAAAAAGTACTGCAGCGCCTTGAAACTCTGCTTTGTCGCCATTTGAGTCTCCTGAAATTGATTTTAGACACTGGCATTAGATAGGATAGTTTGAAATGAATATCAAGACATTTTTATCGTTTATCATTAATTCGATCACGGTATACGTGATTTAGCAGCCGACGTACATGTTTGACTCTGTGTGGTTTCGCCAGATCGGTGATTACCACTGCCGCATTGCCGATACTCGAGGTTCACTCGGTGGGGTCGGTCGTCATTGCCGCAACCTGCCGGAGTAAATCATCGGGGGAAAAGGGCTTGGGAAGAAACTCCGTGGGACCGCTGAGATTGAGATTTTCCTGGTGGAAGCCCTGCGGGTATCCCGAAACGAAGATCACCGGTAGATTGGCGATTCGCTTCCGCCATCGATGGGCGACAGCGGTTCCCCCTCGGCCTGGCATGACCACATGAGTAGGGATCAAGGGATCAGTAATTCGCAACGCAGACGAACTGAACTTTCCAATCACCGCAGCCGTAGCTGTTTTCAGCTTGTAGGCAGTAGATGCCACCGGTCGAATAGGTGTGGATGATGTCGTTCGAGCACGTGCCGCTGACGCAAGCACGTTGTGTTTGAAAGTACGAGTAGCCCGGTTGACATGGTGAGGGGCTCACCGACTGATAGCCTTCGTAGTCACCCGCCCCGCTGGGGTTGTCGCGATCGAACCACGCTGTCGCGTAAAAATCGTCATTACACACACTATTCATGCACACACTGCCTGCGGGGCAGTCCGAGTTGGTGGTGCAAGCATCGGTGCACAATCCGGCCATGCACACACTGCCTGCGGGGCACTCCGAGTTGGTGGTGCAAGCATCGGTGCACAATCCGTCCATGCACACACTGCCTGCGGGGCACTCCGAGTTGGTGCTACAAACAGCGGTACACAATTGATTCATGCACACGCTGCCTGCGGGGCACTCCGAGTTGGTGCTGCACGCATCGGTACACAATCCGTCCATACACACACTGCCTGCGGGGCACTCCGAGTTGGTGTTGCAAACATCGGTACACAATCCGGCCATGCACACACTGCCTGCGGGGCACACCGAGTCTGTGTTGCAAACAACGGAACACAATCCGCTCATGCAAACACTGCCTGCGGGGCATGCAGAAGTGTTGTTGCACGCTATTAGAACAGCAGCCTCCGCTGCTGAATTTCCCTCTTCATAATACTGCTCGTTTTCAAGCAGACCGATTTCGCCACCACAGCCGAATAGGAATGCAAAGGAATAGACAGTGACAAGAATACTCTTCATGTTTCACTCCGTTCTTCTACGTGCGCTAACAAAGCGGCACGATTACCTAACAAGGGTGCGTTCTACCGTTCCGGCTCAACAACGAATCTCTTAAGCAGCATCCATGCCACTGTTGATCCACCTGTGATCAACTAGTTACGCGACCGAATCGACGTTGACGGCAACGCTATGGAACCCTCGGGTTGCACCCGGAGCCTTTCGGTTGCCATCCACTCTGAGTTGGGTTCCTGCCGCGCCAAGCCAAACTTGGTGGCTGGGTGTTTGGGAGGAACGCGAGCATCGGTGCTTTCTTCTGACACACATTGTCGCGCAGAGTGACAGCACACAACGGCGTTTGCTGCAGATCCGTCCCCAGGCGCAGATCAGACCGTGGCACGCAGATTGCTCCGCGTATGGGGGCAGAGCATTCGGACGGACGCGAAACATTCAAGACCCTGGAGGATAGAATGAGTTGTGCAGCAATGCCGATCACGCCGGAGAAGTATTTTGATTCCATTGTGCCGCGATATTTGGCGCGCGCCGCCAATGACGACCTGCGGGAGGGCGTCCTGGTCATTCGCTTGTTTGGCGACGTGGGCGGCGAATGGACCATCGATGCTACCAAACGGCGAATTCGTCGCGGCGGTGCGTCCTCACCAGACTTGTACCTCGAGATGGACCGCGCCGACTTCATCGCCCTGATGGCCGCCGACCTCGATGTTGTTGCGGCGGTGCACGGCGGTCGCATTCGATTCGTGGGGGACATCGAGTTGCTCAACACCCTCGCGGTGTTGCTCGATCCGACGATGCAGACACGCAGCATCGGTTGAGCCAAACCGTCGCAACTCGGGACAGATGGCTCCCCGACGGAAGAGATCACGAAGGTATTTGAAATAACGCAATCTGTGCGGCTGGCGCACAGAGCGACTACAACGGTCCAACAATGGGATGAACCGAGGAGAACAGTATGCAAGGCATTCGCAACAACAGTAGCAGCAGTAACAGCACCACCACCTACAACAGCAGCGGTACCACCCACAGCAACAACAACAATTGTCCGAGCAATTTCGATCGCGCGAGCAAGTCGTTGGGAAAATATGCCAGCGAGCTGCGGCAGGAGGCTGGACGTGCGGGCAAACGAGTCCGCTTGCACGGCGAAGACGCCTTGGAGCATGGCTCTGACGCCGTGGCCCACGTGCTTGGTGCCAGTATCAACGCGGTCGATTCCCTCGGTTTCGCGATGGTGGGCACCGGCCAGGTCGTCAAGGCTGGCGCCCATGCCGTTGCGGCCGGCGGCATTGGCGTCGCTGGCGGCCTGGTGACGGGGGCCGAGTGGTTCACCTCCGCTGGCCGTTGGGTGGCGAAAAACTGCGCCCGGGGATTTGCAGCCATCGCCAACGCCTGCAGTCGAGTCCTCGGCAACCGCGATACCGTCACCGTGCGCGAGCTCGAGGGTGATCCAGGTGCCCTGCGCCTCTCGGACAAGCTCTTCAATGCCGCGAAGAACCAAGCCGAGCAGGTACCGGAGTCCCTGAAGGCCGCCTGGAACGCATACGTTCAGTCGGTCACGCACGCCCTAGGTGCAGGTACCAACATCGTCTTCGTCGCTGGACACACCGCCGCCATGGCTGGCCATTTGGCAGCCGCCGCAGCCGAAGCAGGACTTGTCGGCGTCTACAAACTCGCTCAGTACGGCACGGTCGTCGCAGCCATGAGCATGCAGGCGGCGGAGGCAGGGGTCGAGGGTGCCAGAGCCCTCGCCATCCTCAGCGCCGAGATCTCCGCCGCGGCCGCCGACCTCCTGGCCCAACCCGACCAAGGTGAGGTGGACATCGACATCGAAGCCGACCGTCTCTGCGAAGCCGCACGGCTACGGGTTGCCTCCATGAAACAGGCCCACCCAGCCATCCCCGTCCCAATGCCGGCCGCCGCCGCCGCCGACACGCTGGTCGCCACCTACAACGCGCCCGAGTCGGTCGAGCGACTGCTCGAGGCCAACCGCGGCGAGGTGGCCGCGGTGATGGTGGAGCCGATCGCGGGCAACA